>ERZ1370068.6845-contig-5802_pt1 | contig 45415 bp, 67 predicted proteins | sample MGYA00561227_ERZ1370068 | MGnify/ENA primary metagenome ERZ1370068 (study PRJEB38410, sample SAMEA6850437) | metagenome | study: Metagenomic assessment of the ecological functions of the soil: analysis of the soil microbiota associated with the... | reverse complement strand
CAGTTACGTATTGCTAACCCGCACCGGCTGGGTGGCGCATGGTGTGTCGATGTCGACCGACATTCCACAGGTCAACATGCCGTCGACCACGGTCACCATTCCCGCTGGAAGAAACCGACGCAACGCGATCAGCCCTCGCCCCGGGCCCGGTGCCGAACAATGGCGGCGGAACTCGTCGGAATCAGCCGGGATCTATGCCGAGCGGTTCGCGAATGGCCGCGGCCAGAGTCGCGTTCGGCATTCTCTTCCGATTCTCTACGGACGAGTCGCTTTGAGTAACGAGAGTGGCTGGTCGGCGGAACATCGGTCACCGCCGTTGTGACGTGCAAAGCGCTGCGCCTTTCGGGCGGCACCACCGTCCGGCCGGTCAGCAATGATCCCAATATATCGTTATGCCTCCAGCTACCGTCCTTATTCCGCGGCTGGCCGATGTCGGCTTCTGCAAGTCACGACGAGCGCGGTTGCGGATTCCCCACCCGCGTCGGTATCGAAACCGGCACCGACGTCGATGCGTGACACATCGTACGCACCGCAAACGTCGGTTGACTCTGTAACCCTCGCAGAGTCACTCGGCCTCCGGCAGGCGCGCCTCCTCGTTAACGTCAGCGAGTTCCACCGGGTTCTGTCTGGACGATGCGGTGACCGGAACGCTCCGACTAACTTCGCCCGCTCCGCGCTGGTGGCGCAGTCGTCATTGCGAGGCAGCATGGAAGGTCAGGTAATCGTTCCTCAAAGCGTCACGATTCCCGCCGGCAGCATCAGCGCCACTTTTACAACAACGCCCGCGCCGGAGACTCTGGCGTCGCGCTGGGTATTTATTCAAGGACATTACAGGAACATCCGGCGGATCACAGGCGCGAATCCTCGAGATCGACTCCGCCCGGCCACGGTCGCTTGCGATCGGTCCCGCCAGTCAGGATCTAATTGGCGGCAATTCCGGTCGCGCGAGCGTTGCGCCGGGTGATTCCAGCCCAGCCGGTGGGTGGAGCCGTTAGCCTAACGACCGACAATCCGTCGGTGATCCACACGTGCCGGCAAGTGTCACGATCCCGGAGGGAAATAGCGCAACCAGCTTCGACCATTGGAACCAGCGCTGCAAGCCGGTCTGCCTACCGGCGGAAGCATTTTCGCAACGGCAGGTGGCGCTGACTAAGTCCATTTTTGTCAACGTAAGCCCGGACCCGGAACGCGCCACCGCTTCTGCAATCCATGACGATTACTCCAACTAGCGTTCGCGAGCGGCGTACCAATGCAGCCGGAGCCGGTGTTCTTGAGTGCTCCGGCTCCTGCGGGCGGAATCTCGGTCACCCTCGCTACGAGTAATTTCAGCACGTTGCAGCGTGCTCCGGCATTGTCAGCGTCCCAGGTGGGCAAACATCGGCCAGCTTCACGGTGACGACGTTCGCAGTTGGAAACAATACGTCGGTTACCATCACGGCGTTCTTTGACACGACGACCTCAGCCAACCTGCACCGTTACCGCCGGCGCTCCGCCTCGCCCACACCTCCGCCTTCGCCGCACACCTCCGGCTCACGCAACACCTTCTCCTACACCTGGCCTGCCGGCGCCTCGCTTATCAGCCCAGCCGCCGACGCGCCGGTTTGCGCCTGGAACAAACATCACCTTTCGATTGGGGCGATGTCGCCGGGGCGACCAGCTACACCGATCCAAATCGACGATCAAGACACCTTTCCTTCGCCATTGATTGTGAATCAAACCGGCAACCACTTCTCAATTCAGCACCAGCACGCTGCCAACGCTCAGGATGTGGTGGCGCGAATCCGTGCCGAATAACGGCGGCTGGTTCAGGGCCTTGGTCGGCGGTTCGCCGGTTTGAAATAAGAAACTGACAGTCTGTGGTTACGGCTGTGCCGAGCCGAAGCCCAAGCGCTCCGAAGCTTGTCGGAGATTGGACGCGCTCGCGAAAAATTCTCTGTTCATCTGCCCAACCTGCAGATGTTAAGTTTCAACTTCCTGTATGAAAACGGGCGGTAACAACATCGACATCGGCGCGGTGGAAAATCACGGTGGAATTCTAACGATTCGTGGCGGCGGCGCGCGACGCGATTGGAATGGCATCCATTACAAACAGGGCATGTCACGCAGGAACGTGGGAACGACAAGCCTGTCGGCCAACATCGCCACTATTCCGCCAGGCGGCGTCGCCTATGCGCACATTCATGTCGGCTTCGAAGTGATCCTCTACATCATCGAAGGAAAAGTGCGACACGAATTCGGAATGGCTTGAAACAAGTGATCGAAAATGAGGCCGGTGATTTCATCTACATCAAGCCCGGCGTGCCGCATGAAGTGTTCAACATGAGCGACACCGAACCGGTGGTCGCCTTCGTCGCCCGCTCGTCCGCCGACGAGTGGGATAACATCATTCCTTACGACCGCACAACATTGCGGCCGCGCGCTAAATATCAAATGCTTGAGATTTGACCCCAGCTCTTCTTCGGATCTGGTGCGGCGTCGAGATCGTCCTTGCGCGCCCACCGGACGACCTCGACTTGATGCCACCGCAATAGAACCCAAGCTCGATTTGCCGTAACTAAGAATAGGAATTTGTGCTTTTTCAAGGTGAGCCTACGCCGGATAAAACCCATCGCCGTAGCCGCACACCTGCACCGGCCGGAACCCCTGCGTCATTAGGTCGTCAAAGACCCGCTGATACCCCGCACTGTCCAGCCCGTGCCGCGCCTGCAAACTCGCGCGGCTCGTCGTTGTGCCAGATCGCAGCGTAGCGGGCGATCCCGGTGTCGCTGTAGCCGCTCACCGACACCAGCCGGAAGCCAGCGGCAATTTGCTCGTTGAACGCCTTCTGGTATTCGCTCGAGGTCAGCCCGTGCCGGCCGGCCCAGCTGGAGGCCAGACCGCCGTTCCCAGATTGCCGCGAAACGCACATCGACATTTACGCGGTAGCCGGTGACCTGCATCGGGGCGAAGCCGTCGGCGGCCATCTGGTCGAAGGTTTGCTGGTGCACTGGCTCCGCGACAGCCCGTGCCGCGCCTGCCAGTCGGGACCCTCCCGCTGCTCCCAGATCGCGGCATATCGCGCTTGGCCGTTCTCGGCATAGCCGCTGACGCAGACCAGCCGGAAACCTTGCCGCACCAGATCGTCGAATACCGCCTGATACTGATCGTTCGTCAACCCGTGCCGCGCCTGCCAGGCAGGGCCCGTCGCGCAATTGCCAGACTGCGTTGAACCGCGCCTCCGTCCCTTCGCTGTAGCCGCAGACATAGGTCAGCCGATAGCCCTGCCGGACCAACAGGTCGAACGTCGCCTGATAGGCCTCTGCGGTCATCCCGTGCCGCGCCTGCCAGGCCGATCCGTCGCCCTTGTCGAACAGCGCCGCAAAGCGGGTGTTGAACCGCGACATCGCCAGCGCTTCCTGTCCGGCGTGGCCGGCGGCATTGTAGATGTCGGCGAAGTTCAGGTCCGCCTCGAGCTGCCAGCCGCTCAGCGTTCCGGGCGGCACCGGTGCGGTGGTCGGCGCCACGAACATTCGCAGATGCGCACCGCCGTTCAGGAACATCCCGTTAACGTCATGCGGCCCGTCGCCCAGATAGGCCGTCCCCAGCTTGGTCGGCGCGCCGGGACTCGCAAAATCCTCCGCCCGCCGCAGGAGGATCCGAAACGACGCGTTCCCCACATTCGCCCGCCAGTTGCCCAGCCAGCAGGCCTGGCTTTGCACGAATGTCGGATCGACGACATCGGTGATGTACCAGCCCGAATTGATCTGCCAGTTGGGATCGTTCGTCATAAGCGATCTCAATGAACTTGCCTTCGCCCCAGTGGTTCTTCGCCAGGAACACCTGCCGGTTGCGGTCGAACCCGATCAGCAGAAGCACATGCCCGCCGATATTCGGCGTCTTGTGAGAGACGTCGCAGATCACCTCGCGGTCCGCCAGGATAGTGTTCTCCAACGCCGTGATGCTCGGGTTGTTGCCCAGCGATCCCCAACCGGCCGCCCGGTAGCGCGCGTTGACCTGAGCCAGCAGCGGAATGTGCTGCTCGCAGAATTCGACGGCGTCGTAATCCTCCTGGCTCGCCATCGCGCCGACGCCGGCAAATCCCAGCACCGGCAGGATGTCCAGCAGCTTCTGCTGGCTTTGCAGGTATGGCGCCGCATCCTCCGGTGGGATGGCATTCTCCGAAATCTTCTGCGCGATGTCGCCGCTGCCCTGAAACCCGGTCAGCGAGGAATTGTTTTCCACCGGCCTCACCAGTGCTCCGGCGCTGTCGCGGTTCAGCGCAAAGGCCTTACCCATGTGAAAGACGTATTCCTCCGACACGTCGATCAGCATGTTGTACTTGCGCCGATACGCCGCCTCCAGCGCCGCGGCGCCGGCAAAGGCCCAGCAGTGCCGCGGTCGTTCTGTTGTTTGAACCCGGATTGCCATTGCGCCAGCGAATAGACGCCGTTGACGGGCCCTCGCAGCGGCACGCGGCCCGACCACATCCACCCGGCCGAACTTGGTGGCGACCCGCAGCCCTTCGACCAGAAGCGCCGTGCGCGTGTGGCTCCAGAACAGGTGAACCGGCGCTCACGGCCTGAGCCGATTTATTGATAGGAGTTTGCTTTGTCACGGTGGACTGGAGGGCTTCTTCTTTTTGTTTTCATAGTTTGCCTTTCATTGTCATAAACAAGAAAGACCGGATCAGAAGTGATCATCTAAATTGAAATTTTTCTGGAGAAGCTTCCGCGTGTCAGGGCAAGCCCCGCCGCCTCTACAGCTAATCCGTTTTATCCGCGCAATCCGCGGTTGATTTGCCAGTGCGCTCTCTTTGGGAAGCGGATTTCAAACAAAAAGCCGCCACGCGGTGAAGCGTGACGGCTGATTGCCAAATATGGCTGCTTGTTCGGCTCGGCAGGTTACCTGAGCAAGCCCTCGCTATTGTTTGGTCATGGTGCCGCTGTTGCTTGCTATCACGTCGGTGCCGGGTGGGTCTGTAATGATCCACTTGAGCTCAGCGCCTCCGTTCACGATGTAAAAATCGCGGTGCTTGGGGCCGTTCGTACCCGATCCATGTCATCGTCCCGTGGCCGTTCGCATCCACGGTATAGGTGCCATCACGGATGGAGCTCGATATTTGTTCCAGCCACTCTCATGATCAAATCCTCGTGAAAGGTGCCGGTCGCGGGCGTGAACGTGACGAGACCGACCTGGCTGATCGGGTCGAAGTTAACGACGCCATTGCCGAAGGCCCAGCCGTCGGCGAGCTCAACGTAGTTTCCCGACACGTCGTTGATGCTAAATGAACCAGCCCGTGCACTAGCCGAAAAGGCTGGCGCAAGGCCGATAATGGAAGCCGCTAACACGAGTAGCAGAGCGACTCGGATGCGGTTTTTGGTGATGTTTGAATTTCTCATAAACTAATTTCCTTTTTGTTTTGGCCTTGTTTGACTTCTCGTTTTGGGAAGTCCTTTCCAGCCGTTCACTCATGCAAACAAGAACGGGCGATCAAAGTGATCATCTGAATTGAGATTTTTCGGAAAAGCTTCCGCGTGCAGGAAATTTCTGTGGGTGATAGGCTACGAAGAGGAGTTTATGGATATGCCTTCGGTCTCTCCGCAACAGAGTGACCCAGCTCCTGGCGGATTGGAGTCACGGGGACGATGCCGCCCTCGCAGAGTTAACCCCGCTGGTCTATGAAGAACTCCGGCGCCTCGCTCATCATTTTATGGAGGGACAGCGTCCCGAGCACACACTGCAAACGACGGCGCTGGTCAACGAGGCTTATCTGCGCCTGGCCGACCAGACCCACCCGAGCTTTACGAACCGCTCACACTTCTTTGCCGTCGCCGCGCAAGCGATGCGTCAAATCCTGGTCAATTATGCCAAGGCGTCTCAGTCCCAAAAACGCGGTGGCGGCGCGCTCAAAGTAGAGCTGGACGAGGCCGCGCTGATCTCGCCCGAACAGACAACAGAGATTCTCGATGTGCATGAGGCGCTGGAGAGATTGGCGACGCTCGACTCAAGAAAAGCTCACGTCGTGGAATTGAAATACTTCGGCGGCCTCAATCATGACGAAATCGCTGAGGTCCTGAAAATCTCTACCGTGACGGTTCGACGTGATTGGGTCTTTGCCAAGGCATGGCTGTACACGATGAATTGCATAACGCGGCCTGATAGAAATGACGAAGCTCGAATGACGAATGGCAATCAAGCCGAAGCGATGAATCGTTAAATCGTTGACTCGTTAACATCGAAATTCCGATGTAACGTCTGCAACTCTTTAACGAGTTACGTAGGCAAGTCGTCATGACGCCGGCGCGGTTACAAACGATTGAGGAAATCTTTCATGCAGCGCTGGATCAAGAGCCGGACCAGGTTGGCGCATTCCTGGACACGGCCTGCGAAGGTGATGAGGTTTTGCGTCGTAAAGTAGAAGCGCTCCTCGCTTCACATCAACGAGCAGGCAGCTTCATTGAAACCTCAGCTGCCGGCATCGCGACGAGGATTATTGAAAATGGGCAAGCTGATTTGCTCGTCGGTCAGACGATCGGCCACTACAAAATTTCTAAACGGATCGGCACCGGCGGGATGGGCGAAGTCTATCTGGCCACCGACATGACAGCGGGCCGCAAGGCCGCGCTCAAACTCCTGCCCACGCGCTTTACCGGCGACGCCGAGCGCCTGAAGCGGTTTCAACAAGAAGCGCGCGCCGTAGTCGGGCTCAATCATCCAAATATCCTGACGGTTTACGAGATCGGCGAGGATCACTCAACTCATTACATAGCCAGTGAACTGATCGAAGGCGAGACGCTGCGTCAACGTCTGATGCGCGGGCGAATGGAGTTGAGTGAAGCTGTTGACGTCGCGATCCAGGTGGCGAGCGCGCTCGCCGCCGCCCACGAAACCGGCATTGTCCATCGCGACATCAAGCCGGAGAACATCATGCTCCGGCCGGACGGATACGTGAAAGTGCTCGACTTCGGGATTGCAAAGCTTGCCGAATCAGGCAGTCGCCGAGGCTACGGCGGACGAGGACAGAAGCGGTGACGCTGGCTGAGACCAATCTGGGGTCGATACTGGGAACCGTTCGTTACATGTCGCCGGAACAGGCGTGCGGCGCGCCGGTTGATAAGCGCACCGATATCTGGAGTCTCGGCGTAGTCCTTTACGAAATGGTAACGGGGCATGCGCCATTCACCGGCGACACACCAAGAGAGGTGATGTCTTCGATTCTTGAGAAGGAGCCACCGCCGCTCACGAGTTACATCGCGCACACTCCGGCTGAGCTTCAGCAGATTATCAGCAAAACGCTGCGCAAAGATCGCGAGGAACGGTATCAGAGCGCACACGAGCTGCTTGAGGCGCTCAAAGATCTTCGTCGCAAATTGGAATTCAAGGCTGAGTTGGGACGCTCCACATCGGCTCGTTCCTGGTTGCGCTGGACAGCAATGACGGCAGCGTTGCTCGCGCTCGCGGCAATCGTCGCCGCTATCATGATGTTTTCCAGCAACCGCGTGAGATCAACGCCGGCTGCGCCTGAGAAAAGCATCGCGGTGCTTCCGTTTGAAAACCTGAGCCGACGATCCAGACAACGCCTATTTTGCCGACGGCATTCAGGACGAGATTCTGACGCGCCTGGCTAAGATCGCGGATTTGAAAGTAATCTCGCGCACTTCCACGCAGCAATATCAGAGCAAACCTGGCAATCTCGCGCGAGATCGCGAAGCAGCTTGGCGTAGCGAACATTCTTGAGGGTAGCGTGCAAAAAGCGGCCGATCAGGTGCGGGTCAATGTGCAGTTGATTAACGCGCAAACCGATTCCCATCTCTGGGCCGAGACCTATGATCGGAAGTTGACTGACATCTTTGGCGTCGAGAGCGAGATCGCCAAAGCGAATCGCGGAGTCGTTGCAAGCGAAGCTGACCGGTCGCGAGGAGCAGGCGTTAGCAGTTAAACCAACAAACAATCCGGAGGCTTACGATGCGTATCTGCGCGGCCTGGCATTTGAAGCACGTACTCGCTACTTCGATCGCTGATCTCACTACGGAAAGCCATCGGTTTTTATGAGCGGGCGGTGCAGCTTGACCCCAATTTTGCGCTCGCTTGGGCGCGGCTTTCTCGTGCGCACGCGTTCTTTACTTCAGCCGTGACGACACCGACCGCCGCTCGTCGCGATGCGGCGAAACGTGCTTTGGAGAATGCGCAGAAACTCCAGCCGAACTCGCCTGAAACCCTGCTCGCCTTGGGTTATTATCAATATTGGGTGCTGCGTGATTACGGGCTTGCCAAAACGACGTTCGAGCGTGTCAGCAAAATGTTACCAAGCAGCAGCGAGGTACCATGAGCCCTCGCCTTAATTGCCCGACGCGAGGGACACTGGGATCAAAGCGTTGCCTACTGTCGAGCAAGCCCTCGCCCTGGATCCACGTAACGTGGAGTTACTCGAGGCAAGCGGCATGGACTTACGCCATGCTTCGACAATTCCCGACAGCGCTAAAGCTCTACGATCGAGCGCTGGATATTACGTCCCAAACGATCCGGATGTGATGGCGTGCAAAGGCCAGCATGTATCAGGCCGAGGGTAACCTGCAAGAAGCCGCTAAGTTGTTGATCGGCAGTAAACGCACAGACTCCTTCTGAGTTCGGCCTTCGCAATCAAGATCACCCAATTGAGACTTGAACGGAATCTACGGTGAGGCCGTTCGATTGCTGCAAGCCCGACAGGCTCAATATCCACTTTAGTTCTGAGATCGACAAGGCCATTGATCAGGTGCTTGCTGGCTTTCACGCAGCGCCTTGCCGGCGATACGGCTGGCGCAAAGGTTACCGCTGAACAGGCGCGCAATACGTTCGAGCGGCTCTGCAAAGATCAACCAGACAACGCTGCGTTTGCGGCATGGTTATCTCTAAGTTATGCCGCTCTTGGAAATAAGGACTCGGCCCTAAAGGAAGCGGAACACGCAATCATGCTTTGCCGAGTGCTAAAGATCGGCTGGAGCGGACCTAGTGCTGAAGAGATCCTGGCGTTAATTCAGACGATCTTCGGCGAGAATAGCCGCGCGATCTCAACTCTCACCCAGCTGTTACAAACGCCATATAGCAGCTGGCTTTACTTCCCAGCGCCTATTACGCCGGCACTTCTTAAGGCTCGATCCGATCTGGGACCCTTGCGCGGCGATCCCGCTTTCCAAAAACTCTGCGAGGAAAAGGGGACAGAAGCATCGCGGTGCTTCCATTCGAAAACCTCAGCCGCGATCCGGACAATGCCTATTTCGCCGAAGGCATTCAGGAGGAAATCCTGACGCGGCTGGCTAAGATCGCGAGACTTGAAAGGTGATTTCGCGCACGTCCACCCAGCGATATCAGAGCAAACCGAGGAATCTGCGCGAGATCGCCAAGCAGCTTGGTGTAGCGAACATTGTTGAGGGTAGCGTGCAAAAAGCGGCCGATCAGGTGCGGGTCAATGTGCAGTTGGTTAACGCGCAAACCGATTCCCATCTCTGGGCAGATACCTACGACCGGAAGTTGACTGACATCTTCGGCGTTGAGAGCGAGATCGCCAAAGGAATAGCGGAGTCGTTGCAAGCGAAGCTCACCGGTCGCGAGGAGCAAGCCTTAGCGGTTAAACCAACAAACAATCCGGAGGCTTACGATGCTTATCTGCGCGGCCTGGCTTTTGAAGCACGCAGCAGCGTCTCTTTCTCTTTCGATCTTCTATGGAAGGCCGCCGGTTTTTATGAGCGGGCGGTGCAGCTTGATCCCAATTTTGCGATTGCTTGGGCGCGGCTTTCTCGCGCGGACGCACTTCTTTACTTTAATCGGGTCGACGCTGCTGCCGCCGCTCGGGGCGATGCGGCGAAACGTGCTTTGGAGAATGCGCAGAAACTTGAGCCGAACTCGCCTGAAACCCTGCTCGCCCTGGGTTATTATCAATACTGGGTGCTGCGTGATTACGGGACTGCCAAAACCACATTCGAGCGCGTCAGCAAAATGTTACCAGGCAACAGCGAGGTACGATACGCCCTCGCGTTGGTTACGCGACGCGAGGGACACTGGGATCAAAGCGTTGACCTATTTGGAGCAAGCCCTCGCCCTGGATCCACGCAACATGGAGTTACTCACGCAAGCAGCATGAACTTACACCATGCTTCGACAATTCCCGGCCGCGCTCAAGCTCGACGATCGAGCGCTGGACATTACGCCAAACGATCCCGATGTGATGGCGTCAAAGGCCAGCATTTATCAGGCACAGGGTAACCTGCAGCAAGCCGCCAAGTTACTATCAGAAATACACGGGCAGAAACCTTCTGAGCTTATCTTCGTAACGAAGATCACTCAGTTAAGACTTGAACGAAATTACGGTGAGGCTATTCGATTGCTGCAAGCCCGATTGGCTCAATTCCACTTTGCTTCTGAGATCGAAAAGGCCTTTTATCAGTTGACGCTTGCTTTTATGCAGCGCCTTGCTGGCGATACGGCTGGGGCAAAGCTTACCGCTGAACAGGCACGCACTACATACGAGCAGCTCCACAGAGATCAACCAGACAAGCTCCGCCTGGGCGGCACGGCTGTCTCTAGCTTATGCCGCGCTGGGGAGAAGGATTCGGCCCTAAAGCTAGCGGAACGTGCAATCGTGCTTCTGCCCCGTGCTAAAGATGCAATGGACGGACCTGTCTGCGAAGAGAACCTGGCGTTAATTCAGACGATCTTCGGCGAAAACGACCGTGCCATCTCAACTCTCACCCAGTTGTTACAAACGCCCTATGGTTAGCTTCTTCCAACAAGCGCCTATTACGCCGGCCCTTCTTAGGCTCGATCCGCTCTGGGACCCTTTGCGCGCCGATCCCGCTTTCCAAAAACTCTGCGAGGAAAAACCGCGCTGAAAACCAATGCGTATGACGCCGGCGTAGTTACGAACGATTGAGGAAATCTATCGTGCAGCACTGGCATGGACAGAAAACTTAAACGTTCAACGTAGAGGAATCAGAAGAAACCGGTTGCGCATAAGTAGATCGTCGTAGTCGGGTCTAAACATTTGACATTCATTTCCGTAAATTCTTTTCTTTGAATGTTTCAGCCGGAGCTTGTCCGCAGAGACGGGTAAACTCCATGCGAATTGCACTGATACATATCCACCCGCCTTCTCCATCCTCCCTTGGCCGGCATGCACGGCGCGACAAGAGGCTATCGCGAGGCAAGCGAAGGACCTCTGCCGACGAGTGGGACAAGATTGTTCCTTACGACAGAACGCAAAATCGCTAAGGAAATCCAGGGAACAGCGGGATTCAAGGCAGTTTCTTCGTCGTCCTTGCATTCCTGCTTTCCTCAGAGATTCTCCAGCGAACCAATGCCGAAGCATCTTGTCATCAGCACCAGCGGCAATCCCGGACAGCAACAGCCGCCGGATGGGGCGCGCCGCGTTCGCGCATCTGCAAAAGAGGAAGTCGATTGCGATTGGATCGATATCCGTGAAATGGATCTGCCGCTCTGCGATGCGGACAAATGTTACGGGATGCCCGGTTCAAAAGAAACTGAGCGCGGCCATCGAAGGCGCCGACGGCATCCTCATCGCTGCGCCGGTTTATAATTACGATGTCGCCGCGGCGACCAAGAACATGATCGAGCTCACAGGAAGCGCATGGGAAGACAAGATCGTCGGCTTTCTTTGCGCGGCCGGAGGCCACGCGAGTTATATGTCGGTGATGGCGTACGCCAACAGTCTCATGCTCGATTTTCGTTGCGTCATTATTCCGCGGTTCGCGTTTGCCACATCCGATGCTTTCGACGGCGAGCGCATCAACGACAAAAAAGTCGCCGAGCGAATCGAAACAGGTCGCCGACGAACTGGTTCGCTTCACCAAAGCGCTCCGGAACTAGATTTCGGTTCAGCTTCAATTGACAGGAAAAACCTCATGCGATCCAGCTCTGCCTCGAGCTCACGCTTGAACGAGCGATCATGCGGCGCGCGCGACTCGACATAGCCAAACTCAGACTTAAGTCTCCCCTTCTCCACGGAGAGATTCGCCCAACCAACGACGCGGTCGCGCCAAAGCAGCGGCATTGCGTAATAGCCGAGCTTGCGTTTAGGCGCCGGCGTATAAGCCTCGAAACGGTACGGCCAGCCCCACAACAGTTCGAAGCGGTCGCGGTCCACACAACTGGATCGAAAGGAGTCAGTAAACGCACCGTGCCCGGCGACGCAAAACGCGCCACATCCTCCTCGGCTGGCCAATACCAATCGACACCACCGACCCGCGCATGCGAGAGCCTTTGTTTGACCCGCTGCAATGCATTCTTCAATTCGCTTCGCCACTGCGGAACAGCAAAACGCAGCCGGCGCACAAGATCAGACAGGCAAGGACCAGGCAACGGTGCGTAGATTCGCACAGCCACGTCGACAAGGGCATCAATCCGCGCAAGACGTTCGGCTGTGTCGGCCGGCTCGGCCCCGTGTCGCTGCGCAGCGTAGATGCGCACGCCACCCTCCCGCCGTGCCACACGCAGCATGCCGCGGTAATGCATGGCTGCCAGCAAATGCGTCGTCGCGTTCGACGAACCGCCCCAATAGTTTTTGACCGTGCCATGCGAGAAATAACTATCTACTTCGCGAGGATGCACTGCACCGTGTGCCCGCACAAACTCCAGCAAAAGACGCGCCCGTTTTTCGCGCGCGGCGGGCCAGAGCGTTAGAACCTTCGGCAGGCACACCCGCGTTCGCACGCGGATGCATCAGCGCCTGTATAGGTCTCGTGAGGAAACCGTACACGACAAAGAAATCCTCTTCGATACCGAGTCTTGGGTAAGGCGTTCGAGATCGCCGGCACGGTAATCCTTAACGCGATGACGCAGTATCAAGTCCTGAGCACGAGCGGGCGCACGGATCGGATCAGCCTGAACAAAGCCGAGTCGGTCGAGAGCACGTTTCAGCGTCGTGGGCTTGAAAAGACTGCGGGCGACGGCAAAGCGGCGCAGATCGTCCAGCGTAATCAACATGATTCAAAAGTTGGCTAAAGTCTTTGCAGCCATAAACGGAGATCACCGTTCAATAATACCTACATATCGTAACGCGTTTCCATAGTCGCGACTCGACCTGCCGAAAAACTGGCCAGGGAGCGATTTTGCCTAACGAGGCGAGCGCGGTAGACGCGCAGCGTGTCGAAGCTCGAAAATATCCGCGGGTTCAACCAACCCGCACCGGCGATAAAGCGATTTGCTTTCAGCGGTCGCCCACAGAATGACTGCGTCCGCGCCCTGCGCGCGGCACCACGACAGCGCTTTGTTCAACAATTTCCTGCCCAGTCCCCGGCCGCGCATTTCCGGGACCACATAAAAGTTGGTCAGGTAAGCATGAGCCTCCGGTTCGTTAACCGGGTTCGGCATTTTCTCAAACAACTGCACGCAAACATGACCCAGCAACTGTTTGCCGTCGTCGATGACCCAGCAGCGCCATGCGCTCGAGTCGGCGCCAAAGGCCTTCTTCATCCATGATGTGCACCTCCGCACAAAACGCGATTTCGTTTCTGTGGGCGATCCTACTTCAGTGCGGAATCGATATCGCATTTCGGCCAGCGCACGCCAATCGGCTGAGGTTGCCACGCGGATTCGGAACCGACGCATTGCTTGATGCTAGCTGATTGAATTGATACTCGCTACTCGTGCAGGCTGATCTGCTCTGACTACGCCGTTGTGATTTCTCTATCTCTGGTTGACTTGTCGCTTCGTACGCAGTTTGTCAGGATCTTAATATGAAGCATTTTCTTTTGGCCTGTTTCATTCCCATGACATTAACAGCTCAAAATATGCAGCAGTTGACGGAACAGCTGGGCAAGACTGTTTTGTACGGCGACGTCGCTCTTTCTCCCGATGGAGCACATGTCGGCATGGGTGCAATCCACCGCCGCAACAACATCGAAACAGACGTATATCCGCGAAACTTCCGGAAACGCGCCGGCTAAACTCGTGAAGCTTCCGATAACCGGTGAGAGGACTGATTTCGATCCCGCGTGGTCCCCGGATTCGAAGACCCTGGCATTTTTCTCCAGCGCCGGCGAAAGAGACCAGCGGCAACTCTGGACCGTGAAGAGTGATGCCTCCGATGCGAAGAAAATTACGAAGCTAAATGGATACGCAGCGCGGCCGCGTTGGTCGCATGACGGCAAACAGATTGCCTTCCTGTACATCGAAGGCGCGGGCGGCGGCGGTCCGTTGATGGCCGCGCCTGCGACAACCGGCGTGATCGACACCGCCATTCACAATCAGCGGATTGCTGTTCTCGACATCGCGAATGGGCAGTTGCGCCAGGTGTCACCGCCAGATCTTCACATTTACGATTACGATTGGTCGCCTGACGACAAAATGTTTGTCGCAACGGCAGCGCCCGGCCCCGGCGACAACAATTGGTGGATCGCGCAGATTTACACAATCGACAGCGCGAAGGGTAACGCGACATCAATCTACAAACCCTGGTTTCAAGTCGCCGTTCCGCGTTGGTCGCCGGATGGTAAATCGATCGCGTTCATTGAAGGTTTGATGAGCGACGAAGGATTTCATGGTGGTGACCTTTTCACCATGAGTGCCGACGGTCGCGATGTCACGAATCGCACGTCGAGCCGAAAAGCTTCGGTAAATTCATTCTTCTGGCAGACACCCGATCGCATTCTGCTCGTCGAGTACGTCGGTGGCGGCAGCGCGATGTCCGAATTGAGCCTGACCAATAATTCAGCGCAGACAATCTGGAAAGGACCTGAAGGCATTCACGCGTTTGGAAATTTTCCCGACTTCTCGCTGTCGAGCGACGGCAAGCTCGCGGCAGCGGAACTTAGCAGTTACAACTCGCCACCCGAAGTTTTTGCCGGTCCCCTCGGCGAATGGCGTCAGTTGACGAACAACAACGCTGGCTTGCAGGCGAACTGGGGCAAAGCGGAAAGCATCGAGTGGACGAACGAAGGGTCTAACATTCAGGGCTGGCTAGTGCCGCCGGCGAAAATCGATCCCGGCAAAAAATATCCAATGGTCGTGCTTATCCACGGCGGACCATCCAGCGTGACGACATCAGAGTGGCCGGCATCGTTTGGAATGTCGCGTGCGATCATCGCTGCGCTTTCCACCCGCGGTTATTACGCGCTGCTTCCCAATCCGCGCGGCAGTTACGGCCAGGGTGAGGACTTCACCCGCGCGAACGTGAAGGATTTCGGAGGCGGCGATTTGCGCGACGATCTCGCCGGGGCCGATGCTGCGATAAAGAAATATCCAATTGATCCCAACCGTCTCGGCGTCATGGGCTGGAGTTACGGCGGGTTCATGACCATGTGGACTGTCACGCAGACAGATCGTTTCCGCGCAGCTGTCGCGGGTGCCGGCATTGCGAATTGGCAAAGTTACTATGGTCAGAACTTGATCGGTCAATGGATGATCCCGTTCTTCGGCGCGTCCGTTTACGACGATCCAGCCGTTTATGAGAAAAGTTCACCGATTCGCTTCATCAAAAACGTGAAGACCCCTACCCTCGTCATCGTCGGCGAGCGCGATGCGGAATGCCCCGCGTCGCAGTCGTACGAATTCTGGCACGCGTTAAAGACGCTCGGCGTGCCCGACAAAGCTGATCGTGTATCCCGGCGAAGGCCATATGTTCATCGAACCCAAGCATCAAGTCGATCGGCTGGAGCAGACCGTGGCGTGGTTCGATAAATATTTGAAATAGCTGAATCCCGCCGGCGATGTTGGGGACGGGATTAGCTTTATTTGCCGATGAGAATAAAAATGCCCGCCGCCAGTGCGACAACGTAAAGCAGGAAGATGGCTGGACCCAGATTCAAGCCGAACCCTAAAAGACCGTCGATGATTAAGTAAACCGCGAGCAAAAGCATGCCGATGTTTTTGGTGATTTTCATGGTGTCGATCTTCCAGATTGCTGCGTCAGATGACAATCGTTGAATCTTGCGCGATCAAATCGCTCGTTTGACTCATGAAAATTGAGTTCCGCCTGATTACAGCAGCTGTTATCGCGGCAATTTTAATTTCACCAATCGTCGCCCGAGCCGGTTCGCGGTCTCATCCGCTGAGTGAGGATGCTGCCTTGGATTTACTCGAGCGCACGCTTAAGCGCGACCGCGTCTACGAAAAGCGAATCTCACTGGATTGCATCGCGTACGGCACCGAAGAGACGACGAACGCTTATTTTGAGTTCGTTCTCCGCGAAATTCACAACGCCAAATGCGGTGGCGATCCCGAAACAAGTCCTGCTATTGATCGTTACCGCGTTTATCGCCGTTCCGGCAAAATCCAGCAGTGGGAAGCAGCTGAAGACAAATGGCAGCCGTATAGGCCGCGCGGCAAACTAAATAGCGCTAAAGATTTTGCGTGCGCAAGTCGCGCCCGCCGAAGCGAGCGCGATCATGATTTCCTGCAGATAGTAACGGCGGCGACCGCCGTTTACGAAGCAACGTGTTTAGGCTCCTGCCTTTTCCTTCTTGCACTCCGCTTTGAACTTCGCGAACTGCTCCGGAGTAAGGATGCCTTTGGCATCCTTCATGAACTTCGCCTCGGTTGCTTCCGTGCACCCCGCTTTGTGGTGTTCGGTCATCGCCGTTTCCATCTTCGTCTTTTGATCTGGCGTCAGGTCGAGACTCGCAAGAGAGGCCGTGCAGGCCATCTTCCCTTCGTTCCCAGCCTTCTTCGCGCAATCGCCGTGTTCACCCGCGAACATTGTTCCCGCTGCGAATGCGCCCGCCGCCACTAGCGCAATGAGTTTGGTCATAGTGGAAGCTGAGACAGCCTCGGCGGGGTCACCGTTCAATTTCGAAATTGTTTGGCATGTTCCCGCTGGTCGCGTATCACTCACCACTTTGAAAATCGAAGCCAAGGAAGAAATCTTTCCGCTGAATCACCCGTTCCGGATTTCGCGCGGCAGCCGCACAGAAGCGTGCGTCATAACAGTCAGTGTGAGTGATGGACAATACACCGGACGCGGCGAAGGCGTGCCGATCGCGCGCTACAATCAAAGCGCCGATTCCGTTTTGGCGCAGATCGAACTCGATCCAGGTCATCGATGATTTGGATCGCGATAAACTGCCAGCAATTGCTCCCAGCCGGCGCGGCGCGAAATGCGGTGGATTGTGCGCTGTGGGACTTGGAAGCGAAACGCTCCGGCAAACGCGCATGGGAACTGGCGAACATTCCGATTGCCGATCAAGTCGAGACATCATTCACAATCAGTCTTGATACGCCGGCGAGGATGGCCGATGCCGCCGCGGCTGCTATCGACTTGCCAATTCTCAAGTTGAAACTTTGTGGCGACGATAGCGATCTTGCGCGTGTCGAAGCTGTGCGCGCAGCCGCGCCAAACGCGCGCCTGCTCATCGACGCCAACGAATCGTGGTCACCTCGTCATTATCGAAACACGGTCTCCGCGTTGAAAGAACTTGGAGTAGAGCTGATTGAACAACCATTTCCCGCCGACGCTGACGACGTGCTCGAAACGCTCGAACATCCGATCCCCGTCTGCGCGGACGAAAGTTGCCACACGACTATCGATCTTCCGCGTCTCGAAGAATCGCTACGAAGCAATCAACATTAAGCTCGACAAAACCGGCGGCTTAACCGAAGCGCTCCAGCTGTATCAGCGCGCTCGCGAAAATAATTTCAAAATATTGATCGGTTGCATGGTCTGCACGTCGCTCTCGATCGCTCCCGCTCGCCTGCTCGCTAGCAACGCCGATTGGGTTGATCTCGATGGTCCCCTACTCCTCGCCCGCGATCGTGACAACGGACTTCCGTATCGAAGCGGAAGAATCGGAATGCCGGCGCGCGAGTTGTGGGGCTGACGACGTTCTATTTCTGGGTGTAAGACGACACCCGAAGCACGCGAATCGTCATCGGGCTGCCGTTACGGCGAATGTGCCGCTTCTCAATCTCGAACTCGATTGTGGACGCTGTCGTAAGCGTGCCGCCGCCGTTTTCCTGATACTCGATTTTGTAATGGCTGCCTTTCGCCTCGAGCACGCGGTAGCGCATGAATCCGCCGGTATCCGGCAACGGAATAAACTAGCCAGTCGCCGTCTTGCTTCAGCCCATCTTCATTGAACTGGTTTCCATTCTTCTCTACCGCATTCAGATTGATTTCCGTAGCGACCGGAGCTCTCCGAATCCGAGATCCAGCAATCGATCATATTGAAAACTTTCGGGTGAATCTTCAGCGCAGACTTTTCCGCTGCAGGCGCGTTAGCGGTCAAAGTGGACGTGTGAGCCTTGTCGCCCCCGATCGGGTGAAGTGACTGAATGATCTTGGTGAACTCGGCAACCGTAATTCCGGTTGCAGAAAATCCATGAAACCGGCCGAGGACCGGATGCGAGTCCGGGCCTTTGCCTTTTTCGTCGTTCATGTTGGGGTCGCTTACCCAATTCGCAATGATCTCGTCCTTGCGGCCATCTTTGCCCTTTGGCCGGTAAATCAGATACATGGGGCCGAAAGGCGATTTGATTTCAGTTTCTTCCGCGTTCTCCTCGTCGGCCATGATGTTTCGGTCGCCGATGCCTTCTCTCGCTGACTCGATGGTGAATGTCGCGTTCCAGCCATTTCCATATTGGATTGAGTAAAGTGGCAACGGATGGTTCTGATCTTCGTTCTCCTGGATCTCGTCGTCACGTGATCTCGACATTTTGCAACCGGAGTCCCTGCGTCAGATATGACGGAACGTAGCAAGTGATCTCCAATTGCTTTAGGTCATCTAAAGTCGCGGCCGAAGACAGCACCATCGGCGACAAGAACAGCAGTGCGCCCGGCACAAAACACGACAGCATTCGTTGAATACCATGGCGAGTCATCACGGCGCTATTGTGACCGAGTCCATAAAATTGTCGAGAATTGAACGGGTGCTCGCAGGGAAGCTGTCAGCTTCCCTACAGCTGATGATTGCGGTAATATCGCCAGCCAGATGAACGAGCGCGCACAGGAAATCACGTCCGGTTTGCCACCGGACTTGGATGCGCTTCCGCGGCTAGGCGGATTTCGCTTGCGTGGCATTGCGATGACGCGGCTGGAAACTTTCATCGATGCAGCATTTGCGTTCGCAATCACCATGCTCGTGATCGCTACGCAGCAAATCCCCGACGATATCGAAACTCTCCTCGCGGCTTTTAAAAATGTGCCCGCGTTTGTGGCGAGCATCATTGTGCTGGGAATCTTTTGGCGCGGCCATTGGTTGTGGAGCCGGCGTTACGGCCTGGAGGACGGCGTGTTCGATCTTCATTAGCTGGGCAATGATTGTCACGATGTTGATCTACATCTACCCGCTCAAAGCGATTTTCAGTTCCATGTGGTTCTTGCTCAGCGGCGGTCGCGTCGGTCACGTGCTCGGCGCGCATTCTGAATCGCAAGTCCGCGCGTCTGTTCGCGATCTTTGCATTGGGATTCACCGCTATCGCACTGGAGATGGTGCTCTTGAATTTGCGTGCGTGGCAATTGCGGGAGCCGTTGCGGTTGAACGCACGAGAACGAGCAATGACGTTTAATGAGGTAACCGGATGGAGTATCCCAGTCGGCGTCGGACTTGTTTCGCTGGTGCTGGCGCTATGCCTGCCTGGAACGCAAATCCAGTGGAGCGGCTGGATTTATTTCTCCAATGGCCATTCTCGTGCCGTTGCACAGAGCTTGTTTTGGACGGAAGCCAGAATAGAAAGCATTTCATTGAACTACGTTTTCGTTCTCGCTCTTGGAATCGGAATTGTGGCCGGGTTGCGTTCGTTGACCGCGCCCGCTGTGCGTGGCATGGGGCGCGCACCTCAGCTGGTTGAATCTGCACGGCTCGCCGCTTGCGTTCATGGGATCAACGACGGCGGTCGCGATATTTTCCCTGCTCGCGATCGGCGAGTTAATCGCAGACAAACTGCCGATGATTCCGAAACGCACTGCGCCTGCGCCGTTAATGGCGCGCATCGTCACAGGAGGCCTTTGTGGCGCATGTCTCTGTGCTGCGGTGGGGAAATCATTGCTCGCGGGAACGCTGCTTGGTGGAATCGGCGGCATTGTCGGCGCTTTTCTCGGCTACAGCATCAGGAGACGTCTAGTGAACAATTTCCACATTAAGGACCTCGTGGTCGCCGTTTGCGAAGATGTGGTTGCGGTCGGCTCTGGCGTTATTTCTTGTTTCGCGGTAACGCCAAAATTTTGCTGCGCGCTTCGAAGCGGATTGATTCGGTGCCGTCGACCTGTCTTTAATCAACGCGATGTCAAAGCCTCCGGAGACAACCAGTTCAACGGCGACGCGACAAATCCGGCCGCCGCCGCTCTCCCAGCATCTGCGCGAGTTCGCGTCGCGGCGAGATGCGTGGGTCGTGCTCGCGCGCAACATGATTCCCGTCGTCGGTATCTATGCTTTCGGCTGGTCCGCAGCGGTCAGCGTTTTCAATTATTGGTTCGACGGGTTAACCGCGCTGGCCGCGATCGTCGCCGCGATGATTCCGCGCGCGCTGCGCGAGACGCAATCCAGAAAGGATCACGCGACATTGGTCGGCAACGTTGTACGCGGCGTGTTCGTGTGGCTCCTGCTCGTCGGCGTTGTCGGTCTGCCGTACTGGATCGTGTTGATTCCGCTCCACGATCTTCTCCTCGGCAACGAATTGCGCCGCCAGCTCGCGCATTCTCCGGCGCTCTGGTTCACTTTCGGCTCGCTCGCAGCCAGTCATTTCTGGAAGGCGTTCCGCATGGGCTACGACACTATGCCTGACAAGGAACTGAAGCAGCGGGCGCGCTGGGATCTTTATCTCCTGATCCTGCGCGCAATCGCGATGTTCATCATGGCCGCGCACGGACTCTACTTTATTCTGGTGCCGCTGATGGCGCTGCTACTGAGCTATCTTGAGATCTGGCCCGACCGCGCGATCGGCGCGGTTTTCGGCGATCCGTCGCGGCTTTGGGAATACGATCCTGGCGATCCGACATCGAACAGGCGCCTACCCTGACGCGCACCTCAGCGGCACGTACTTCATTGGTGGCCATTCTCATTAATCCCGGCGCTTCGCCGGGAATTTTTCCGGGAAATGAGCGATCGCCATAAGCCGAGCAAGCTGATCAAAAACCAAAACGCCTCCACGATAAACGCTGACAAATTGAAGGCGAAGATGAGCGAAACGATTATCAGCAGTGCTCCGCCTGCGTTCAGCAGTGAATATCTCGGCGACGAGCTCGGGAGTTTATCCAGTTGCAGAAGTAAATACGCAACTACGATCAGCAGAACACCGATGAATCCTGCCAGGTCGAACAAGTGGAAGTTCATAGTTATCGCCACCGCCATCGCGAGGCGGTCTGAATCTCGCGTTCCTGCACCTCATTACAACCACTGCCATGACTGGTTCAGCACGAGCACATCGCTTTTGGACAGGTATTTGCCTGTCGGACACGGCACCATGAGATTATGATCAAATTGGGCTCATCTATATCATGAGCGGCTTCTTCGAGGAGTTGCAGCGGCGAAAGGTTTATCGTGTCGCCGCGGCTTACATCGTCGCCGCAGGATTCTTGATTCAAATCGCCTCGGCGGCGTTTCCAGCATGGGAATTGCCGAATTGGAGTTTGCGACTCGTGATTGTGCTTTTGTTAATCGGTTTTCCGATCGCTGTTATACTCGCCTGGGCATACGACATCACGCCGCAAGGAATCCAGGGCACGCCAACAACACCAGGAGTTCATCGGCGACGAAATCTCATTTTGCTCATCGTCACCGCTGTCATCATCTCTGCTTCCGCTGGTTTTTTCTGTTGCCACGGGCCGTCTGGCAAAAGATCGACAAATCAGTCGCGGTCCTGCCTTTTCAAAACTTAAGCAGCGATCCGGATAACGCTTATTTCGCCGATGGCATCCAGGAAGAAGTCCTGACGCGTCTCGCCAAGATCGGGGATTTGAAAGTGATTTCGCGCACTTCGACGCAGGGATATCAAAGCGAACCGGGCAATCTTGCTGAAATCGCAAAGCAGCTTGGCGTAGCGAACATCCTTGAGGGTAGCGTCCAGAAGGCAGGCAATCAGGTGAGGGTCAACGTTCACTTGGTTAACGTGCAAACCGGCTCGCAGCTCTGGGCCGAGACGTATGACCGAAAGTTGAGTGACATTTTTAGCGTCGAGACCGAGATCGCTAAAGGAATAGCGGAGTCGTTGCAAGCGAAGCTGACCGGCCGTGAGGAGCAAGCGTTGGCTGCTAAGCCCACAAACAATCCGCAAGCTTACGATGCCTATTTACGCGGATTGGCTTTTGAAGCACGCAGCAATTACTCGAGCGATGCCCTGTTCAAAGCCATCGAATTTTATGACCTGGCGGTGCGGCTTGACCCGAATTTTGCGCTCGCTTGGGCGCGACTTTCTGGTGTGCACGCGCTTCTTTACTCTAACCGCCGCGACACAACTGCCGCTCGCCGCGATGCGGCAAAGGAAGCTTTAGAAAATGCGCAGAAACTGCAACCGAACACGCCCGAAACCCTGCTCTTCACCGGTTATTATCAATATTGGGTGCTGCACGATTACGGGCTGGCCAAAGCCACATTTGGACGCGTCAGCAAAATGTTGCCAGGTAACAGCGAGGTCTTATACGCCCTCGCGGCAATTGCGCGAAGCGAGGGACATTGGGATGAAAGTATTGCCTATTGGGAACGGGGCCTCGCCCTCAATCCACGGAATACAGCGTTACTGACGGAAGTGGCATTTACATACGCCGCGCTTCGACAATTCCCGAAAGCGGAAAAGCTCTACGATCGGGCACTGGATATCCTCCCGAATGAGTTGTCTCTAATGGCATTAAAAGCCAGCATCTACCAGGCCGAAGGTAATCTGCAAGAAGCCGCTAAATTACTCGCGCAGGTAAACGCACAAACGAATTCGGACGTGGCCGTTCGAATCAAGCTGACCCAATTGAGACTTGAACGAAATCACACTGAGGCCATCCGGTGGGTGCAAGCCCGACAAGCTCGATTCCACTTTGCTTCTGGGATCGACAAGGGCAGCAAGCAGGTGGGGATAGCGTTGGTCCAGCGCGTAGCTGGCGACACCGCTCATGCAAAAGCTGCCGCTGAACAAGCGCGCAACACGCTTGAGCCGCTCAGGAAGGATCAACCAGACAACGCCTTCGTTGCGGCAGCGCTGGCCGTGGCTTACGCCATACTCGACGAGAAGGACTCAGCCCTCAACGAAGCGCAGCGTGCAATCACGCTTTTGCCGAGTAACAAAGATCGGCTGTCTGGACCCGCTTTCGAAGAGAACCTGGCGTTAGTTGAGATGATAATTGGCGAGAATAGTCGTGCGATCGCAACTCTCACGCGATTGTTACAAACGCCGTATGGTGGCTGGCTTTACAGCCCAACGCCCATCACGCCGGCACTTTTAAGGCTCGATCCAATCTGGGACCCGTTGCGCGCGGATCCGGTTTTCCAAAAACTTTGCGAGGAAAAGCAGCCGTGAATTTGCGCACGTCTTTCGTGTTCCGACAAGAAAATTAAGTGGAAAGGCGTAGCTCCGGTGGGCCTTGCACGAATACGACGCGACAATTCTGCGTCGCGCCGCTACCGATGCTGATCGCGCCAACTGTGCTTAGACGCCGTCGCCTCTGTTTTCCGGTGGCTGCGTTGGCGGCGTTGGAGAATTTTGGTCCGACGAGGTTGTGCTATTCCCCTCAGCGGCTCTCTTCGCAGCCCACCTGGCTTTCATCGCGGCAGCAAGTTGAGCACGACGTTCCGGTGAGAGATTCAGTTTCCTCTTGGCTTTCTTGGCGCTGCTCGGTTTCTTCGCGCCGGTTGTTGGCTCCCGAGACTTCTTTCCGGCTGACGCAGTGGCTCGGGCGGCCGATTTTCTCGCAGCTTTCAACGCCTTTGCCGACTCTGCCTGCTGCAGTTTGCGTCTTAACCTGGCCAGTTTCTCTGGGCCTTCTCGCAGACGTTTCTCGAGTTGCTGGATCTTTTTCTTTAACTTCTTCGAGCTTCATAATTGTCCTCCTCCTCGCGCCAAACGGCGATTAACGATGGCGTTTCGAGTTAATGGCAAAATTCCGCCGATGTCACGTCCTTCTTTGGCCGAATGTCTATCAGCGCGCCGATGACGCCGCGGCCACGTTTCGCATGATCGGGAATGGCCCGATCACACCTCGGTTCTCAAGATGATCGAACCGGCGCTATTGCGAGCCACGCGCCCTTAACGGTTCGGGACGCGACAGCAAACAACCTCGCGAGCAGTGCTCGATTTCCCGAACCATCGAAATGTTTCGGTTTAACGCTTGTATCCTGGTGCCTGACGTGGCCGGCGCTCCCTGTGTGAATTGACGGCTGGCGCATCGGACGAGGATGAGTTCAGCATTTCTGTGACACGTTACGCCCAGTCACTCGGTTTTCCATGGCCCTAGCGCGTTCGCCGCCCAGGTGGGCTCAAGTTCAATCAAAGTCCGTTTCGGCGAGGCCGCCGAAACCAAGTCGCGCTGGCAGCCTGTGCTCCCGGAAATTATTTGCCCGGAGCGTCAGCCAGTTTTGGAACCGTGGGTCTTTGCGTAACGGCTCAAACATTGGATCCAGCCGGAGCAACGCAGGAGTGAGCGGCGGGTTTGCGGCTAAAGGCGCTTCGTATGGGATTGAAAGCAGCTTCTCCAACGTAGAGATCGCGCGGTCGGCGTCGCCCATGCGCGCTGCTATCACGCGCAAGAATATCGAGCGGCCTGGGACCAGTCAGCGCGTCTTTTTCGATCGACATCATGGCGATTGCGCGCTCGGCCAGAGTCGTTGCAGCGGTGTTATCGCCAAGAGCCATATTTGTAAGTGCGAGATCTCCCATCAGAACAACATTTTCAGGTTGTTCTTTGAGGAAAGATTCCAGCTCAGTGCGAGCCTGACCCCAACTTTCGCGCGCACCGTCGTGATCGCCACTAACTTCCTGTGCCCAGCCTAACCAAAACCGCAGTTCGCCATTGTAATAACCCAGCGCCTGATCGGGTTTGGCCAATATTTGTTTCAGTTGAGCGATGACCGCCGCAGGGCGGGATTCCAGGATTGCCTGGTAAACTTGTGTTTCCAACGCGTTGGCGTAGTCAGCGCCTAGCCGGAGCGGACCCAGAAGTGCCGCAGCACGCGGCAGATCGCCCTCCGCTTGTGCTATTCGCGCCTTTAACACAAGCGTGTCTATGTCATCAGGCGTGATATTCAGAATCTGCTCAAGCTTTGCCAGGGCTTCAGGGAAACGGCGCAGGCAGACGTATGAACGCGCGTGTTGTGAGAGCAGATTAACGTTTCGGGGGTCGAGTTTCTCGGCTTCGTTGAAGTGCGCGTCGCTCTTGTCCCAGTTGCCACGCCTCCGTTCAACATAAGCCAGCGACTGCGGAATGCGGCTGTTATTTGGCAGAAGGTGATGCGCTTGCTCAAGGTAATCGACCGCAGTGTCGTAGTCTCTGAGGCAAGCGTAGTGATAAAAGCCCTTTGCGAACACAGCCTCCCCGAGCTTGGGCTGCAGCCGGAGAGCGGTGTCGGCCGCCTGCCGTGCTTCTTCGCGGAGGCGTCTCGGTTGGTTGAAGACTCTGGGTAAGATATCCACTCGCATCGACGTAAGACAGCAGCGCCCAGCCAAGAGCAAAGTTAGGATCCAATTGCACCGCTTGCTTGAGGTACTTCTGAGCACCGAGGGAGTTCGCGGGTGTAAATCCGGTCTTCAGCGTGTACGCAAGGCCGCGCAGGTACGCATCGTACGCCTCCGGATTGTCTGTCGCTTTGGCTGCGATGACTTCTTGTTCATGGCCGGTCAGTTTGGCACGTAACTGGTCGGCGATGGTTTTGGCCACCTCACTTTCGACCGACAAAATATCGGTCAACTTGCGATCAAACGTATCCGACCAAAGGTGTGAATCACTGGCCGCCTTAATCAGCTGCACGTTGACGCGGACAGTGTCGGCGCTCTTCTGCACACTGCCTTCCAAAATGTGGGCAACGCCAAGTTGCTTTGCGATCTCGCGCAAGTTTTGCGGCGCGCTTTGATAATGCTGCGTGGAAGTGCGCGAGATCACCTTCAGATCGCCGATCTTTGATAAACGCGTCAGGATTTCATCCTGTATTCCCTCGGCAAAGTAAGCGTTCTCTTTGTCGCTGCTGAGATTTTCGAAAGGCAGCACGGCGATTGATCGCTCCTCGGGAGTGAATGGCCGCAAGCGTTGATACAGCCACGTCCCACATGCAATGGCTACGATGGCCAAGGTCAAAGCCACGTTTACCAATATGGCTTTCCTGCGTCGCCGGCGCGCCTCAGGATTGAACCGGTCGTAGCAGCTGTGGACGGCAAGAAGTAACTCACGCGCCGCTTGCGGCCTGTGGTTCGGATCTGCGGCCAGCATCGATTTCAGCAGCGCGACGACCTTGCCCGGGACGTGCAGACCCTTGAGCTGTTCCAATGGCAACTCAGCTGGTTTGCCGCGCACGGATTTCCTCCATCGTCCGGCCGACAAATGGCGTCCGGCCGGTGAGCAGATACCAAAGCGTAACGCCTAACGAGTAGATGTCGGAACGCGTATCAACCGGCAATTGTCCGGCGCCGGCGAACTGCTCCGGACTGGCAAATGCCGGCGTACCAATGAAACCCGCGTGGGTTTGCTCCGCGCCGGATTGTGTCTGAGGGCCCATGACTTTCGCCACGCCATAATCAATCAGCTTTACCCGAAGCGCGCCGCTTGAATCGGATTCGAGCATGACGTTCGATGGCTTGATGTCGCGATGCACGACGCCGCAGGCTTCCGCAGCGGCGAGAGCACGTGCAGCTTGCTCGATTACATCCAACGCGACGGCGAGCGGCATCGGTCCATCGCGGCGCACACGCGCTTCAAGCGTTTCGCCTTCGACCAATTCCATCGCGTAGAAACACTCGCCATCTTGTTCGCCGTAATATGTCACCCGAGCCACATTTGGGTGACGAATGTTCGCCGCCGCACGCGCTTCGCGCAGAAAACGGGACCGCGCGCCAGGATTCTGCGCGACCTTGCGATCGATGACCTTGAGAGCAACAAGCGAGTTCAAAACTGTATCGCGCGCGCGATAAGTTACGGCCATCGCTCCCGCACCGAGCTCAACCGGAAAACCGTCTGCTCCCGTCTCTGCTTCGAAGTGGGCGTATCGCAGTGGTCCGGGTGTTAGTCGGCCGCGCGCCGCTGGCCTTTCCGGCTGCTCTCCGTCCCCAAGGAAGGTAAGGCTAACGAGACACCGCAGGCATTCGCCGTTCGGACCACGTTGAGTCAGCGGTCGTCCGCAGGTCGCGCAGGTCTCCGCAGTTTCACTCTGCGCTTTCGCGGTTCCGAGGCCCACGCTGATGTCGTCCATGTCGGAAAAGCCGCCTCAGGCCATCAGTATTTGGTACAGATGGCGCAGTTCTCCATCGATATCTGCCGGATCCGAGACCGTACTGCCCACTTCTGCTCTCAACGATTCACGGAATCGCTGGCGGAGACGCGAAAGCCAGGTACGCAAAGTCGCGATTGGCACTCCGAGTCGGGTTGCGGCTTCCTCCTGACTGGGCGGCTTGGCGCTGCCGCCAGCCACGAACGGCCTTAATTCCTCGAGCCACTCAGCTTTGCCTTCCGCTTCAAATTCGTTTTCCAAATTCTTCCATGCCCGTGAAACGATATTCGACGCCCACACGAGATCGTAGCAACCGGCATCGCTCAGATGAACAGTCGCGAGCATCGCCGCCTCGGCTTCGGGTAGATGCTCCTCGATCGATAGGACCTGCCGACCCCCGCCTCGCTTGAGCGCTCGGGCGCGATCATACTCGTTGTACAAAAATTCTCCAGAGATCCGAGGAGAAATGTGCGGAGCCGACCCTTCTGGCGATCCGCGCGGCTCAATATGTTTTGCTCGAGCAGATGGGCGAAAAAACCCTGGACCAGGTCCTGCGCATCAGCGGAGGAATGACCGCGGTGCCGAAGAAAACTGTAAAGCGGCGGCCAATATGCTTCGCAAAATCCAGAAAGCGCCTGGTGAGCCGAGACCTCTGAGTCGGGCTCGCCGGCACGAAACACCACGGTCCAATGCGTCGTTTGAAACGAAGCACCGCCCTCCTGCAGAGTTCCAGGAATTGCTTTCGTGGGAACAGAGCGTGGCCTACGAGACCTGACTTTGCGAGAATAAAATCGCGCGGCGGTTCTGTAGTGCCAGCTGGTCGGCTGCTTGCGGGAGGAATGCAGGCGCCACGCCTGCCGCTACAGTGCTAATTCCGCCGGGATATGCTCCCGCTTAGTAGAAGCCGAGAACGTCCGTCTGGCTTGCGGCGACCTGGCTTAGATTAACGTTGCTTGCCGCGATATACGCGTTATGCCCACCGCGCGCAGGCCCCTGCCCCTGCTCTCGTGCGATGGCACCCAAGCTCAGGAGTGCGAACACTACGGCTACAGCCAGTGCCACGATCGCTTCGGTAGAGAATTTCATTGCGATTATGTGTTTTGCAGCGACGCCTTGAGAAGGAATTCGTTCCATCCGCCGCCGGAGTTGAACGAAGTGATGCTATAAACCAGGAACGGATCGTGTTTCCGATAGGTCGCGCGAATCAGCGACCGCCATACAGAACTCAACAGGTTTTTCATGTTAGATAGATGCAGCCAATTGGTTGCCCTCGACGGCTTCCGGGTTTCGGCGGCTTTCGAAAGCGCGAACGACCGAGGTGCTGAGTTTTCGGGAAAGACGCCCTGCACGCCGAATCCAGTAATGAAATGGATCCTAGTGACGCATCGGCCAAAAGATCCGTGCGCACCATTTCGGGGCAGAGATCGAGTAATTTACAAACATTCATGAACGAATACGGCCAGGAAGAATCATACGCCGTCACCCAACTGTGAGCGTCGAGATACAGTTCCCGATCGGCGGCTTTCGTGGCCGTCCGGTAACGGCGCAAATCGTAGGCTGCCTGTTTCAAGACACCGATAGCCAGACCTTTCTCAGCCGTCGGCGGTGTGGGTTCGGCCGGAGGAGCTGAGAAATGGGCGCTGCCGAGCGTTGCCGGATTCCGCTTTCAAAAATGCTGCGAGCTGCTCACGCGACATTCGCGACAGGGGCTTTTGCGCGCGTCTTCGCTCCCGAAACCCTTCGGAAACACCATAAACTGACCAGTGAGCTCAGGTGTTTCAGTAATACGGTTGTCTACTACCATGTTCATCATATCGATTGTTGATTTGATTCGCTTCATCCCTTTCTAAAGATTTTGAAGCCGGACATTTCAAAAAATTTGAAAATTTTTTGATTTCCGACGCGAACCCAGGGATCCCGGGCCTGCGAAACATGCTCTTCTGAGCGCACTCTGTAGGGGAAGCTGACAGCTTCCCGAGGCGACAATGCCGCCCCTAGGCCTCTTTCTCGACCTTGTAAACGATCATCCCGCGCGCCTGATAGTTCGCGAGCGCCTGCGGATGATCGCGATTGCACGTATGCACCCACACGCGGGTAGTTACGATCCCGCCACGGCGGGCCCACGCTTCTTCGATTGCGCTGGTTAGCAAGGCGCCGCCTAAACCGCGACCGATGAATTCCGGCAACAAACCGAAGTAGGCGATCTCAACTCCGCCGTCCTTATCCCGGACGCAGTTCATAATAACCGGCGAGCACGTCATCATAATATCCGGCGAAGGTGCGCAGCTCCGCCGCCGCCGCATATTCCTTCCATTGCTCATCCGTCCATGGTCGTTTGTCGATCCAGTCCCACTGCTCGCCGACACGAAAATAGAGGTCGCGATTAAACCGCCAATCGCGATTCCTCTTTTCACGAACTTGAAATCGCGCATCCGCGCGCTTTGGACGCAGTTGATCCCGCGACCGCATTTCGAGATATGTGGTGATTAGCGGTTCTGCTGCCATCAGGACTACTGTTATGGCTTTAGTGGGACAGCGACAATCGCAGTCGGCTTTAGTTGCCCCGGATCTTTGATGCTCCCATTGGGCTGAAAGTGACCGACGTACGAGTTTGCGATGACGTATAACGCGTCGGCCGCGATCGCGCCGGTCGTAGGCTCGGCGAATTCAGGATGATGATGCGATTGCAACACCGTGATTCCTGAAATCCGTGTTCCCTGATCGGCGAGCGCAATGCGAATGACGCGCCCTGGATTTGTCACGTTCTGGATTCCAACCAAGTCGCCCCTGTGCCAGTAAAGCCCATCGCAACCGCCGGTCACAACTGTGTCTGGTTGCGGCAGGCGCGTGGGCGCTCCGGTCGAGAGATCGATTGTGGCGATGCCGGTCGAGATCGCAACGTAAAGCTTACCGTCCGCGCCGAGAGTGATGCCGTTTGCACCTGGGAGCGCGCCCTTGGCTCCAAACGGCGTGAGCGTTTTCTCATCAGGCTGTTTTCCGAAAGAGCGTTCCGCTTGCCGAGTCCGTGGCGTAAATTGTTCCGTCGGCCGCGATGGTGAGATCGTTGAGCTGGTTGGCGTCCGGTGCGTCATAGCGATTTACAAGCAACCCGTTCTTCAAATCGTAGCGAACGACAGCGTTTCGCCGCTGCTTTTGCGCTTCATCGAGAAAACCGTTCGTGCTCACTGCATACAACTGCTCGTGCGCGACGTCGACAAACAGCCCGAGCACGCAATCCAGATTGTCCTCGCGGTTTGGAGAAATCCTTCACCTCGCCTTTTCGATTCGCGCTTACGATTTTCTTTTGCGCGACGCTGCCAATAAAGAACCGGTCTTGCTTTGGATCGTACGCAATACCTTCCGGGATCAGCTTCGGATCGGCGAGGCGAAACGCGACAGGCGCATCCGGCGTTCGCGGCTCTTCGTTCGCTAGCTTTTCCCGAATTTTCTGGAACTCGGGATCGTTCCACACTGCTTCGAACCCGGCGTCGCGCACTGGAACAAGTCCCAGCTTCCGCCCTTGCAGACTCCGTAACAGTGCGAATGCAGCATCGCGGTCGCCCAAGTCGATTCGAGTAATCGCTTCATAGAAGATGAGCACACCATCATTGGGCCGCTCTTTTCGCAGCGATTGAATCCGTTCCAGTCGCGTGCGCGTTACGGATTTGGAGTCGTCAGCCGGATCGGCTGAACAGAAATTCGCCGTCGCTACCACACAAGCGAGCAGCAATCTGCCGACCACCGGCGCACATGACCATTTCACCACGGCAATACACGTACGTGTTTTGCCAGTATTTTCATCGCGAAAAGCTCTCAGCCTATTGCCATCACCATTCGCTTCGGCAGTTTGGTCCTTTCTGATGAGGAGTATAATCAGGGAAAATTCGCGCAATTAGCATGCCTAAGAGGAAATCGCGCCCGCAGAAGCGCCGCCGCCGTTCGATCATAGCATTTGAGATGATTCGGCTTGACCGGACGGCAACAGAGCCGCTCCACGAGCAGCTTTACCGCCAAATTCGCGACGAGCTGAAATCGGGCAGATTCAGCGATGGTTCATCTCGACTTCCTTCCTCGCGGACTCTGGCCACAGACCGGGGAATCTCAAGATCGACGGTTAGACTCGCGCTTTCAAAGCTTCACGCCGAAGGTTACCTCCGCTCAGAGCCCGGGTCCGGAACATTCGTCGCGAATCTTCTTCCGGAAACCTTTTTGACCGCGGACCAACCGAAAACCTACCAACCAATCCAGCGCCCAGCTCGTATCTCTGACCGCGTAAAAGCAATTCCGGATAGACGCGTTGGAAATCAGTTTGACCTCGGGGCGACGGGCGCAGGACCAGGCGTCTCGCTGGTCGCGAGCATTCCAGCAGTCGACGAATTTCCAATAACTGTCTGGGAACGTCTCCGAACTCAGGTTCTGGCAAAAAAGGCGTTAACCTGTTGCGTTATTCGTCGAATCGCGGCGACGCCGACCTGCGCAAGGCAATTGCAGCGTAGCTGTGCGATTTCAGAGCGGCGCGCTGTCATCCGGATCAGATCGTAATCGTGGCTGGTATGCAGCAGGCGATGCTGATCAGCGCAATGGCTGTGCTAAATCCGGGTGAAGTCGCGTGGATCGAAGACCCTTGTTATCAGCAAGACCCGAAGGGTCCTTACGTTTGGCCGGCGTTAAAATCATTCCCAAGCCGATCGACAACCAGGGAATCGTGATTGCGCGATCGCCAAAAGAACCGACTGCCGCGGATCATTTACGTAACGCCCTCGCACCAATTTCCTCTCGGCGTTACCATGAGCTTTCAGCGCCGGACCGCCTTGCTCGATTTCGCGCGTGCTCACAACGCATTTATTTTCGAGGACGACTACGACGCGGAGTTCCGCTTTGTCGGGCCACCACTCCCTTCGTTACAAGGGATCGACAACGCCGGTCGAGTGATTTACGCAGGCACGGTGAGCAAGATTCTTTGTCCCGCTTTGCGTCTGGGCTACATCGTCGCGCCAGAGCCGCTGATCGATTCGTTAGTCAAAATCCGCAGTGCGATGGATCAACACTCGTCTCCCATCGACCAGGCGACGCTGGCGCGTTTTATCACCGAGGGCTTTTTCCTGAGTCACATCAAGCGGATGCGAAAAATCTATGCCGAGCGGCGCGATTTCTTCATCAAACAATTCAATGAGTTGCTTGGTGACCGTTTCACTTTGCAGGTTCCCGAAGCCGGATTGAACATCGTCGCCTGGTTGAAACGCGAGGAAGACTTCCCAATGATCAAGCGTATCACGTCTGATATCGGAGTAAGGCCCTCGGCGCTCTCGTTCTTTTGCATTCAAGCGAAGCTAAAGCCGGCGTTCGTTTTCGGATTCGCGGCCTGGACACCGACACAGATTCGGGAAAGCCTGATTAAACTCGCATCAGCACTCAGCAACCGCGGCAAGGATCTAAATCACGGCCGCCAGTCACGGTAAGCCTCGTGCGCACCGAGGGTGAGACTGGTTCGGGCTTTGCTATGCCGGTCGATCTGTTCGGCGAGCCATTGAAACCATTCCCAATTTTTTGCGAACCCGCGCGCTCACGTTCGTATTCGACGTAGCCGCGCAATTTGCGCCAGGCGACGCGCACTGTGCCGCCCAGCAGTTCGTCGACTACGTTCAACGGAACCATGCGCGCAAACACGGCGTACCCAAGCGATTCGAGAATGCAAGCTATGGACTGGACCGCCTGAAAAAGACGCGGATCGGCCTCGATTTGTGAGGGCGTCGTGCCGTCGGAAATTGCCTGCACCAGGCTCATCGATTGCATCCACGCCGGCGTCAAAATCGCCTGGACAGCTACGAAGGCTGCGCGTTCCTCTCGCTCCTTCCGCGCGCGCCGCATCTCGATCAAGCCGAAAACGACAGCCGTCAATACCGTGAGGGCCGTTGCAATGTTTGCAACCGTCGAAAGCTCCACCGCAGCAATTTGCTGCAAACGCGTCGTTTGATGCCACGCAAATTTGGTCTTACGCGCAATATAGGTTGAATGATACAAAAAGCCGCAGGGTTCGCGGGAACCCTGCGGCTCTTATCGTAATATCCCAGATCGCGCGTTGACTCAGTCTATAAGAACCACGTGATCAATCATACGCAAATCGCCCATGTCTGCGTAATAAACGCGCACGCGCGTGCCGGGTTTGATCGCTGTTTGGACGATTTCCCCTGCCTTGTTCACAACGTGACCACGTCCGTTGAGAACATAACGGCCCGGATTATTCGAACTGTCCTCCCGAACAACGAGTGTATTGCGAGGCTGATAACTGGCAGCCGCGCCTTCCGCAATCATCGTTCTGATGATCGTTCCGGTTACCTCTATCGGTTCAGTTGTAGTTGTTCCTTGTTTCTTATCCGTCGAACTCGGCTGGGCGAATGCCAGTAGCGCAATCAGCACACAGCCGAGAGTGACAATTATTTTTTCATGTTCGTCTCCTGTTGTTAATGGTTTATCTGCTGAGGGAGTCTCTGGAGCAGGTGAGCCTTCAACAAGAGCCACTTCATGCGTTTCCTACAGCCCACTTTTCGCAGCGCTGGTAGGATTAATTGGGCGCCATGCTTGAGAGCGGTTCAAGGCGTTGAGAAGCTACGCGGCCAATCGCTAACGTGTTGTTCAATAGCGAGTGGATCGTGTAGAAATCGATCCCATGTTCGCCACGCTTGAATCAACCTGCGCTCGGAAGAAATTCTTCGCGAACGATCTTGCCGTTCTTCACAGTGTAAACGCCGACTTCGGACATTTTCCTGCGCTCTTTCGTTTTCTTGTCCGAAACGTCAGCGTCGTATTGCACCACGAATCGATCGTGACCGACGAAAGGCCCCTTGGCATCGAAGCTGTGGACTTCCATCGCGTTCACCCACCAATCGACTTTGCCGCGCACTGCCTTCTTTGCCGCGAGTTTCCGGCGAGCCGCCGCCCATGCTGTAATGCTTCCACGCTCACAACGTTGTCGTCGTAAAGCTCGAGCGCTTCATACCAGGCTTGTTTTCGAGTTAGCTCCACCACTTTTTTGCAACTTCTTCCGTAGTCATATTTTCCTCCTTTGTTTAGATGAGAACTTATTTGCTGAAGAATTTTTCTAGTCGATCGAGAATGCTGTTCCAACCCTCATTGTGGCGATCGCGCGATTCCTCACTGGGCAATTGCTCGTGCTTGAAGAGCAGTTCGGTGCCACCATCCCGATCGAATAACTCCACTGTGACGATGCTGTTGTGCGTTGTCCAATTCTCATCGTCATCCCATTTCCAAGTGAAGACAATCTTCTTTCCCGGAACGAGCTCCCGGTATTCGCCGAACGCGCTCATTTCCTCCCCTTCCGGGCTGGTAAGGTCCCACCGATATTTTCCACCGACGCGCACGTCCGCAGTGATATTTCGCGTACGCACGTTTTCTGGTCCAAACCATTCTCTCAATTGCGCCGGATCGGTCCACGCATCGTAAACGCGAGCGGGCGGCACGTTGATGAACCTGATGATTTCGAGCGATGTTTTCTCTGCAGTTTTCTCGTTCATGGTTTCGCTTTCGAGCTTTCAACGAATTGTTTCAGCTCCGATCCGATAATTGCAGTCCAGCCAGCTTCGAAATTCTTCCGCGCATACGCGGGGGTTTTCGGAAACGTTTCGATTCCAGTGTGCGTGAGTTTCAGTCGCGTCTTATTACCCTCGGGAAATAATTCAAACGTGACGAGAGAATTTCCCGGCTCGCCTTTGTATCGCCAGGTATAAGCGATTTTCTTTTGCGGAATCACTTCGGTGACTTTGCAAAGGTGGTGATAAGTGTTGCCTTCGTGCTCAACCACAAATTCAAATTCAAAGCCGATCTCCGGCTTGAATTCCTTTAGATCGAAATACCACTGCCGCATTTGATCAACATCGGTTAATGCCTTCCAAACTCTTGCGACCGGCGCGTCGAGAGTGCGCTCCATGATGATCGCTTCAGCTACATCGTTTGTTTTAGTCATAATGTTTACTCACTTTCATTTGATATTGGGCTCCATCGTCTTTATTTCCTTTCTCCGACGGCCCTGCATTGTTTGTTCCCTTTCGTCCGCACGTTCGATTCAGTTCCTCGATCAGCTCGCTTGTGACGTGAGCGGTCACGTGGTGTCGCCGGCTGCGCGGCCCCGGTGGACCTGTTCGAGGACCTTGGCGGAGGCTTCGTCGTTGCCGTACTCGTCGTGCCAGTTCCACCACTCGTATGGCGGCGTCTGAGGGTAGCCCTCTGGCGAGTGCTCCCACTCTTCCTGACGCCCGAGAGCAGTGATGTCGAGATAGTTCCAAGTGTTCCCCATCTGCTCGTCACCGCGGTTGTTGATGAAGTAGGTGCGGAACACACGGTCGCCGTCGCGGATGAACGCGTTCGTGCCGTGCCACTCATCCACGCCGAAGTCCTTGTCGAAGCCGTCCGTGATCGTGTACTCAAGGAATGAACTGCCAGCCCATTCGTGCCTTTAGGCGCTCGATATCCGTCTGCGGCGCGCGAGAGGCGAACACGAGTGTGGTATCGCGGGCGTTCAGATGAGCGGGGTGAGCAACCTGGTCCGCCACCATGGAGCAGCCGACGCATGCATGTTCGGGCCAGCCGACCACGCCCGGCTCGAAGAACGCGCGGTAGAGGATCAGCTGCCGGCGACCGTCGAACAGATCGAGCAAGCTCGCCTCGCCCTTGGGGCCCTCGAATTTGTATTCCTTCTCCACGGCCACCCATGGCATCCGCCGACGCTCGGCCGCCAGCGCGTCACGAGCGCGGGTCAACTCCTTCTCTTTCACGAGAAGCTGCTGCCGCGCAGCTTCCCACTCCTTCGCTGACACCACTTCTCGATTTAATTCCAGCTCTGTTGTTTTCATTGTGTTGTCTTTTTCCTTTGGGTTGTCTTCTGCTGTGAAATGTTTTGAGCGCAAAGGCCGCTACTCCCCCGCTCGATGTCGTCGCCAGAACGGCGATGTTTGCGATGCATAGCGGACACATGAGTCAGGCCTTTCCTTTTTGCCGGCGGCCTTGTTCGTTTTCTCCAAATAAGCCGCCAGCCGATCGAGCGACCCCTCCCAGAACTTTCGATACTCCTCGACCCATTGCGCGGCTTTTTTAAGGGCTCGGCGTTTAGCTGCATTTCATGGACGCGTCCATAGCGCCGGCGCCGGAGCAGTCCGGCATTTTCGAGAACCCGCAAATGTTTTGAAACCGCCGGGAGCGACATGTCGTGCGGCCGGGCGAGGTCGGTAACGCGCCTGTCGCCACGCGCCAGGTGCGCCAGAATCTGCCGGCGCGTGGGATCGGCCAGCGCGGCAAAAGTTCGGTCCAACGTTCTCGAAGAATATTTAACCATCTGGTTAACTATTTAGCAGAATCATTGCGACGTGCAAACATTTTTTTACAATTTGCAGAAGCCTCGATCTCGGCGTGTGTTCGCCGGATTACCGATTCTCAAGAGAATCGACAACGTGTGAGTCGATCAGGTTCGCCTCGACCACTGACCGCGCGCGCCAGCGCGTTTCATTTCAATGTAGAGGCGTTTGTGTCAAACGCCTTGTCATTCCGGCGCCTGGCACAAGCGCCGCTACAACAACGTCTATGAATCTGATTGCGCGAACGCTTCTTTGTTCACGACGTACGGCATTTTTGTCGGATCGCCGCCGTAGTTGCCTTCGAGAACGTCGATGAGTCCCTGCACGCAGCGGCCCGCCATGCCTTTGTCTGGATCGACATCCAGACGCGTGATCTGCGCGCCGCTGGCGAAATGATGGAAGAGGCGGCAACGATCAGCGATTTCCGGATCAAGCAGTGGCGAATCGGGCGGCAGCGGCTCTTTCTCGAATACATCGAGCGCTGCGCCCGCGATGACTTGTTCTTTTAACGCTTTCGCGAGGGCTTTCTCGTCCACAACCGGGCCGCGCGAGGTGTTCACCAAATACGCGGTCGGTTTCATCAGCTTCAGCGTATTTGCGTTGATGAGGTGATACGTCGGTTTGTCCGCTTCGCCCTCCCTTAACAGCGGCACGTGCAGACTCACGTAATCGGCGCCACGCAAAGCGTCCTCGAACTCGACATACTTGATCCACGTTTTCTCTTTCTGAATGCCACGTGCATGGCGCAGGTCCATTAACTCCTGAATCGCGTTGATGTATTCGTGATTCTGATACGCCGGGTCGTAGCAAAGGATATTCATGTCGAATCCGGAACATTTTTTGATCATCGCCAGGCCGATGCGTCCTGTGCCAATGATGGCGATCGTTTTGCCCGTGACCTCATCGCCAAGGAACGGCAGAAACGGATGCCACGACGGCCACCTCTGTTCGCGCACGAGTCGCTCGCTCTGCCACATTTTTCTCGCGAGCATGCCCATCATGAAGAACGCAAACTCGGCCGTGGCTTCGGTGAGCACGTCGGCCGTATTCGTGAACGGGATTTTGTATTTGTTCGCGTCGGCGCGATTGATGTTATCGAATCCGACAGCGATTTGCGCCACAACCTTCAGCCTCCCCTTCCCCGCCGCGAATACTTCCGCGTCAATCGGATCCCGCAACGTGGTGATTAATCCGTCGATGCCGCTCTTCACTTTCTCGATGATCAATTTCTTCGGAGGCGCCTCAGGTCCCTGGAACACCTCAAGGTCGTAACCGCGCGCGCGCAAAAGATTTTCCGCTGCGTCGCCGATGCGCGACGTCGCAAAAACACGGAAGCGTTCTTGTTCTGCCATAGTTGCAAGGAATGTAATCAGGAACTCAGGATTGCAGGAAATTTTCTATCGGAAGCGCATGCTCTTCGCTGGCGGCCGCATTAACGCGACGGATGAGGGCCGGAATTTCTGACAGGCTTCCGAGTACATAATTGGCTTCCTTTTCACTCCCGCGGATCCACAAAGCGCCTGTCGGGAATGGCGGCGACACGCATGTTCGCGGCTTTCCCCGCGGCGATACCGGCAAGCGAGTCCTCGATGACGAGGCATGCCTCAGGAGAGATTCCGAGTTTCTTTGCAGCTCGCAGGTAAATATCGGGATGCGGCTTGCCTTGTTGAACTTCATCGCCAGTGATCACGACGCTAAATAAGCTTCTGATTCCGGTTCGGTCGAGTAACGGACGCGCGGACGCACTCACCGAACTGGTGGCTACCGCCAGGTGTAACTTCATCTCGCGCAATTGTTCCAGTGTCGTCTTTGCGGAAGGAAACAGACCCACACGGTTCGCGAAAAAATCGGTCGCGATCTCGCCGCGCCGCCGCATCAATTCCTCCACCGACGCGGAAATGTGAAAGGCATTCTTGTAAAACTCGACTGCGAGCCGGTAACTCACGCCGAGGACGTTTCGGTGATATTCGCCGCGGTAACTGACTCCATGTTCCGCGAGCAATTTCGCGTCGATCTGGTTCCACCACGGCTCGGAGTCGGCGAGCACGCCGTCGAGATCGAAGATTACCGCGTAAAACGGTGAAGGCATGGTGTGCTGCACCTGTTACTCACATGAAGCCGGTGAGCAATAAGTACGCGGCCAAATTCAACGACTCTCCCAAAAGAGGGAGCCTCAAATCCTACGTATTTTTAAACGGGATCGGATTGTACACGGTCTTACATTTGTGCTGATGGAACCGAACGGGGAGCACTATTGTCTGCGTTCCAGTTGGAGCAGACCGTCAAATCGCCAATCTACGACGGGCGCCAAAGTTTTAGTGCGGCAGACAAACCGCTTCGCGTCAGTGTTACTGTTCTCCGCTCACCCACGGCAGCAGTAATCGAGTCCGCTTTGCTGATGCTGCTGATTGGCTGGATTGATTACAAGACTACCGACTTCGCTATCACGCTTTTTATTTCGCACCCGTGGTGCTGGCCACGTGGCGCGCAGGACGCAAAGCGGGCTGGTTTATCGCGGCACTTTGCGGAGCGACAGTGCTCATGGCGGACTTGATGGTGCCCCGCAGCGGACGCGTCATTGCGCTCGCCTACATTAACGCCGGCATACTCGTATTGGCGTCGGCCGCTCTGGCTGAACTAGTAATTTCGTCCCGTCGTGCACACGAACGCCTCAAGGCGCTACTCGCGCTAAAGACTGTTTCGCTCACAGAAATTCACCACAGGGTGAAGAACAACCTGCAAATCGTATCCAGCTTGCTCAGGCTTCAATCTAACAAATTTGCTGATCCCGCTGTTCGCGACGTTTTCACCGAATGTCGCGATCGCATCAACGCCATGGCTCGTCTTCACGAAGAACTCTACAACGAGCATGGGCAGTCACACCTCAATTTCGCGCCGCATTTGCGTGAGCTGGCGGAAATGCTGCTGCGCTCGCACAAGCCCGCGGGCTGCAAACTCACACTTAACGTTTCCGCCGATCGCGTTCCGCTCGATCTCGATCAAAGCATTTTGCTTAGCCTGATCGCCAACGAATTGCTGCTCAATTCTCTGAAGCACGCATTCCATGGCCGCGCTGCTGGAAAGGTCGATGCTGAACTGCGCACGACTCGCGATCGAGTAACGTTAACGATCCGTGATGATGGCAACGGAATTGTGCCCCGGCCGACCGAAATTGAAGAGCCAACGCGGAACCGGCATAGACCTCGTCCAGGCAATGTCACGCCAACTTGGCGGCGAGTTCGTCGTCAACCGCATGCCTGCGGGCGGAACGTGCGCGACCATTTCTTTTCGAAGCAAAATTTCACGCCAACAACCAGGCGTTCATCTGTAACTCTAAATAACTACATTATGTCAAAAAACGTATTCTGATCGTTGAAGACGAAGCGCTGACTGTGTTAGCGCTTCAAACACGAGCTCGCGGAGCTCGGCTACGAAATCGCCGGTAACGCGAGCACTGCTGCTGATGCGCTCCGCGCTGCCGAAGACAATCGCGCCGATCTTGTGCTCATGGATATTCAATTGGATGGAGGGATTAGTGGTATTGCAGCTGCCGCCGCAATCCGCGGGCACCTCGATATTCCGGTTGTCTTTCTGACCGCGCACGCATCTGCTGAAACGGTAGGGCGCGCAGTCGAATCAGGCGCGTTCGGGTATTTGCTGAAGCCTTACACCGTGCCGGAATTGAAAGCGGCGATCGACATCGCGCTCCACAAACACAACACGGAAATCGCGATGCGCCGGGCGCTCAGTTCACGATTGCCGGCCGATGTGGCACAACCTCAGTCCATCTGAGCAGCCCAACAGCGGAAACAGATTGCGCAAAGCGCGCTGCGCGCTCCAAAATTGTGCGACGGACGCAGATTCTTTGAGCCAGTTGGAATCGCAATCAGCTCAGCGAGCTTTTCATCAACGAAACCGTTCGTCCGGCGCATTCAGATAGAACGCTTTTAGTTGAACGTTGCAGCGTTGAGCGTTTAAGCGTTGGGAGATTGAAGAAGATCGCGATCTATGGCGGCACCTTCGACCCGGTCCATCACGCGCATCTGATTCTCGCCCGCGAAGCGATTGAAACGCTCGACCTCGACAAAGTCATCCTGGTGCCGGCGGCGATTTCCCCTCTCAAGAAGTCCGCTCCGGTCGCGAGCGGCGAAGCTACGATTAGCAATGTTGCAAGCGGCGATCAAAGGCGAGCCGGAGTTTGAAGTGAATGAATGCGAGCTGCTGCGACCACCGCCTTCGTACACAATCGATACGGTCGAGGAAATTCGCCGACGTGAATGCGATGCGTCCATCTACTGCCTGATCGGTGAAGACAACGTTGAGCAACTGCCGCAGTGGCATCGCTTCGCCGAACTGGAGAAGATGGTTCGCTTCGTGGTTCTCGACCGCAGCGGGAAACAACCCTCACATTCTTATCAGTTGATCCATCGTCGTATCGATATTTCCGCCACTGAAATAAGACGGAGAGTTGCGCAACACGAATCGATTCGTTATCTCGTACTCCGACTCGGTGGACCAAATTATTCAGCGCGAAAAACTTTATCGGGAGCAATCGCAATAACGCCGGAAAATCTAGCAAAAACCTGCGCTGAACTCGCCTCGAACAAAAAGGCGGAGGACATTGTCGTGCTGGATTTGCGCGGCATTTCGAGCTTTACGGACTTTTTCGTGATCTGCTCGGGCACGTCCGAACCTCAACTCAAAGCGATTGCCAACGAAATTGAGACACACTTACGCGAGCATTATTCGCTGCGGCCCGTGGCAGTTGACGGATTTCCCGCCAGCCAATGGATGGTGCTCGATTATCTGCAAGTGGTCGTCCACATTTTTCATCGCGACAAACGCGCCTTCTACAGCTTGGAAGGTTTGTGGGGCGATGCGCCGGTGCTGCAGTGGGAATCAGTTCTCAAGCGAGTGACGGCTTCCCAGCCGTCACCTCTAAAACCGACGGCGCCCAATTCGCCGCGACGGATCAGTCCGTGGCGGCGTCGCTTGAGCGTCGCGTCAGCGCTACTTCTTGGTTGGCGCCGGTTGCGGCGGAGGAGGAACCTTCGGAGAACCCTGCGGAGCACCCTGTGGCGCAGGTGTTGGCGGCGGTTTCACATCCTGCAATTCGACGTCAAAAATCAGGGTCGAGTTCGGACCGATGTCCGGACCCATTGCACGCTCGCCATACGCGAGGGTCGAGGGAATGAACAACTGATACTTTGCTCCCTGCTTCATCAGTTGAAGCGCTTCCGTCCAGCCTTTGATCACTCCGTTGACCGGAAAGGTCGCCGGTTGGCCGCGCTTGTACGAACTGTCAAACTCCGTCCCATCGATCAGAGTGCCCCGATAATTCACGGTCACCATGTCGGTGGCTTTGGGCTGCGCTCCGGTTCCTTCTTTCTCGACCTTGTATTGCAAACCGCTCGCAGTCGTTTTCACACCGGGTTTCTTCTTGTTGTCTTCAAGAAACTTCGTGCCGTCAGTTTTGTTTTTTTCGCCTAGCTTGTTTCTGTTTCTGCTTCCATGTCTTTTTCGAATTGGGCCATGATATCCTTGACCTGGTCGGTCGTCAGTTGCGGTTTGCCGGCAAGTGGCGTCTTTAATGCCGGCGGCCAGGATATCAGGGTTAATGTCCACTTTTGCCGGCCGAGATTAAATCCGATTTGCATGCCGATGCTGTAGCTGACCTTGTCCTTTTGTGTCTTTGAGTTGTGGTGATTTCTCTTGCCCGAACAACGGGAATGCAAGTAAGGATGCGCTGATAATAACAATAAAACGTTTCATAAGATCGTGTTTCCGCGCCGCTTTAGTTTAAGGTTGGTCGCCGCAGAAAGCCGCACGCTAATGGATAAATGCCGCACGTCAAGAAAACAGCTTTGCCATCGATTCGGCGGCGCCGGCTTGGCATTTGCAGTGGTAGCCACCGGACTGATTGCACTCTGGCCGGAACTCGCACAGGCCTTCACGCTCTCGCACAGCGATGCTTTGAAAGTTGGGAAGAGAGTCTGGCAAAATGAGTGTGGTGGAACAATTTCCGGCCTGACCTCATGGAACCAGGGCGAAGATTTCGCATCGCTCGGCATCGGCCATTTCATCTGGTATCCAAAGGGACGGCGAGGCCCGTTCGAAGAGAGTTTCCCGAAGCTGGTAAGCTTCGTATCAAGTCGCGGCGCGAAGTTACCGGCATTACTTCTGGGGTCGGCCGTTGACAGCCGTGTCCCTGGAACTCGCGTGCCGAGTTCCTGCAAGCGCAAAATACAAGTGAGATGAACCAGTTGCGGCGGTTTCTGGCCGACACCATCGATCTCCAGGCAGAATTTCTTGTTGCCAGATTGGATGCTTCTCTGCCTAAGATGCTGGCCGAAGCGGCGCCTGCCGACCGAACTAACGTGCAAAAACAATTTGAACGCCTGACGAAAACACCACAGGGATGCTACGCCCTCATCGATTACGTCAACTTCAAAGGAGAAGGCGTTTTGCACACGGAGCGTTACCAGGGGCAGGGATGGGGTTTGCTTCAGGTGCTGGAAGCGATGCAGGGAATTCGGATTCAGGCGCGCCTGATGAATTCGCGCGCGCGGCCAAAGTCGTCTTGACGCGCCGCGTCCAGAACGCTCCTCCCGACCGCCATGAATCACGGTGGTTAACGGGTTGGCTTCGGCGCGTAAACAGCTACAGTGGCGGCTAATAATTTATGCCGAGAGCACTTCGCACACTTCTTTGCGCGCTTTTGTTGACGGCTCTTGCCTCCTCAATCAGCGCCCAGTTCCGCCTTTTCGGACCAAGATCACCAAGGCCGACGCCCCAACCAAAGCAGCAGATGCGCAAAGCGTCCGCTTACATTAGCACGCCAGGCACCGTTGAAGGTAAATCAATCTTTGCTTAGACAGGCGACGCCGGACAACGTCCACGTTGTTGTTTCCCTTCCCAAGCAGCGCGCCTATTTGATGATCGGCGAGCAAATCGTGGCCGATAGTCCGATCTCTTCCGGCAAGGCCGGGCACGGCACACCCAGCGGTAATTTCTCCGTTATGGAAAAGGATCCGGACCATCGTTCCAGCATCTATGGCGACTTCGTCGACGGCTCCGGTCGGGTTGTTCGCGCCGGCATCAGCGCCAAGATTGATTCCGCACCCAGCGGAACACATTATGTCGGTGCGTCGATGAGGTGGTTTATGCGGCTAACAGGCGAAGGGGTCGGAATGCATGTCGGGATTCTGCCAGGATATCCCGCATCCCATGGCTGCATTCGGATGTCGTCGGATGGAGCGAAGTTATTTTACGATACTGTAAGAGTCGGCACCCCGGTGAAAGTGGGCGATTACTAATTTTCCATGTTCAAGGCGCGACGACTTGGGAGTTGTGTAGACGGCTGAGCAGCCATCACTCCTTGAGTAATCTCCGTCGCAAAAGATCGAGTGCCGCTTGGGCCGCTAATTGTTTGAATGTCTCGCGATCCGTTGGGAAAACGAATTTCCTGGCGACAGTCTCTGAATCTCCTGAAGCCAGCGCGATGTAAACCGTTCCAACCGGCTTTTCGTCCGAGCCGCCCGTTGGCCCGGCAATGCCGGTCGTAGCGAGCCCGAACGTGGAGGCTGCTCGTAGGCGCGCGCCCTCAGCCATCGCGCGCGCGACCGCTTCACTCACCGCACCATGTTTGTCGATCAACTTCAGATCGACATTCAAGACGTCGCTCTTTGCTGAGTTCGCGTATGTGACATAGCCCGCCAGAAAGACTTCCGACGCACCCGACACATTGGTGATCTGGTTTGCGATCAAACCGCCAGTGCACGATTCGGCAGTTGCCAACGTTTGTTTTCGTTGCTTCAGCAGTCTCACGACGACTTCTTCAAGCGCTTCGTCGTTGTCGGAGAAGATCGACAGTCCCAATTCGCCACGAATGATGGCATCGGCTGCTTGGATCGCATTCGGGTCACCGATGACGCGCACTTCAACCTCGCCTGGTCGCGCGCAATAGCCCAGCTCGACGCCCGGGATCGCCAAAACTTTTTCGCCAATCGCTTTCTCAACCAGCGATTCGCCCATTCCGGCAATGCTGTACGACCGCCGCTCGACTGGGAGCGGCACCTCAATAATCGATTTCAAAATCGGCATCGCGAATTTCTTGAACATGGGCTGAAGCTCTCGCGGCGGACCGGGCAGAACAAAAACGTGCGGCGACGGAATGCGCGGATTGATGTTTCGCCTTCAAATAAAAGCCCGGGGCGCTTCCATTCTCGTTCGGAAGGACGCGCGCACCTGCGAGGACATCCGCCTGCCGTGCAATACCCGAAGTCCATTTGATTCCGCGCACTTGCAGTCTCTGTTGAAGCCAAGCCAGCAGTTGCGGGTCCTGATACAGCTCCAAGCCCAGCGATTCAGCAACCATCTCTCGGGTGATATCGTCCGTGGTTGGACCGAGACCGCCGGTGACAAAGAGAATTTCGCAATGCGGAAATAATTCAGTGAGCGTGCGGCGGATCACGTCGCTATCGGGAACCGTTCGCCGTTCGTCGATTCGTAGACCCAACGGAAGGATCTCGCGCGCTATAAACGCAAGATGCGCGTCCTGAACGTCACCGAGCAAAAGTTCGGTACCGGTGTTAATGAGGATCGCGCGCATGATCGCCCCCACAATCAACGCGGAACGACAAGCACACAATGCTCGACATGCCAAGCACAAGGCCTGTCATGTTGAGCGAAGCGAAACATCTCGGATCAGAGATTCTTCGCTTCGCTCAGAATGACAGCTTTGAAAAATCA
>ERZ1370068.4931-contig-398_pt1 | contig 45420 bp, 77 predicted proteins | sample MGYA00561227_ERZ1370068 | MGnify/ENA primary metagenome ERZ1370068 (study PRJEB38410, sample SAMEA6850437) | metagenome | study: Metagenomic assessment of the ecological functions of the soil: analysis of the soil microbiota associated with the... | reverse complement strand
CGCATTTCTTATTTCAAAGTGTTCTCCGGCGTCTTGAAGAACGACGCGACGTTGCAGAACTTCAGCGCGCAACACGCCGGAGAAGCTGGCACACATTTCGGTGATGCAGGGCAAGCAGGCGATCGCCGGTCACGGAACTGCACGCCGGGCGACATCGGCGCGGTGGCAAAGCTGAAGGAGACGCTGACCGGCGACACGCTCGGCGACAAGGCGCGCCGATTCAGTATCCGCAGGTGAAGCTGCCCGAGCCGGCTATCACGTTCGCCATCGAGCCCAAGAGCCGCGCTGACGAAGACAAGCTAGGCGCCGGACATCCACAAGCTGATGGAAGAAGACGCCATGCTGCGCTTCTTCCGCGATCCGCAGACCAAAGGAATTCCTGATCGCGGGCACGGGCCAGCAGCACATCGAAGTGGTCGTCTCGAAGATGAAGAAGCGCTACCACACGGAAGTGAATGCTGAAGGCGCCCAAGGTTCCGTATCGCGAGACCATCCGCGGCAAGGCCGACGTGCAGGGACGCCACAAGAAACAGACCGGCGGACACGGCCAGTACGGCGACTGCAAGATCAAGATGGAACCGCTGCCGCGCGGTGGAGAGTTCGAGTTCGTCAACGATATTTTCGGCGGCGCGATTCCGAAGAACTTCATTCCTGCCGTCGAAAAGGGAATCAAAGACGCGGCAGCGCGCGGATACCTGGCGGGCTTTCCGGTTGTGGACTTCAGAGTGATCCTTTACGACGGTTCGTATCACGACGTGGATTCGAACGATCTGTCGTTCCAGATGGCGGGCCGCATCGCTTTCAAGAAAGCGATGGAAGTCAGCGAAGCCGACGCTGCTGGAGCCGATCATGTCGGTTGAGATCACCGTGCCCGACGAATTCGCCGGCATCGATCATGGGCGACCTGAACAGCCGGCGCGGACGCATCCAGGGCATGGACAACAAGGCGGGCAACACGATCGTGAAGGCCGAAGTGCCCATGGCCGAAATGCTGACCTACGGCGCGGATCTGACTTCGATGACGCAGGGCCGCGGCAGCTTTGCGATGGAGATGCGTCACTACGACGTCGTCCCGCAGCAATTGCAGGAGAAGATCATCGAGAAGGCCAAGGCGGAACGGGGCGAGGTGAAGGAAGACGAGGAATAGCTGTCTTCGACGGTACTGGTGAGTAGGACGCGCCTCGACAGCCGGCGGGACCGGCGCCACGATACTCCAGCGCCAGGCGCGGGAAAACTCGTCAGCAGCCGCATTCTGTCGTACTATTCACCTTTCTCAGGGAGGCACGCATGCTCAGTGCGGGAATTCCGTTCCCACCGCTTGTCCGTCGCGGCGCTGGTTGTGATCTTATTTTCTCGTTTTCATCGTCCGGTCATGGCTCAGATGAAAAGCAGTCGCCGCTGGTGCTTGAGCTCGATCACGTCTCGATTTGCGGACCAGATCTCGACGCGCTGCGGCAGGCGTTTACCGATGTCGGGCATGACTCCCGACTTCGGCGGTCCGCACGGCAATGGCGTCACGCAGATGGCGCTGATTGGTTTCGATGACCAGTCCTATCATCGAACTGATCGCTCCGGTAAAGCCGGGCGTGACCGCAGGGCTCCGACTGGGCCAAGTTCATGACCGGAGATGCGGGCACATGCGCCTGGGCGGTCGGGACCAACGTGCTGTTGCAGGATGTGGACCGCCTGAAAAAGCCGGCATCGCCGTGGACGAGCCGAAGCGCGGCAGCCGCAAGCGGCCCGGACGGCTGTCTACTGGAATGGACAGACGGCGCAGATCGGTCCGGGACTCCCGGTTCGCTTGCTGCCATTCATCATCGAAGACCAGACACCGCGCGCCTGGCGCGTGCAGCCATCCGAGAGCGTGAAGGGCGCGCCCGCCTATGGCGTGAAGTAGCGTCATTGTGGGCGTCAATGACCTGAATGCGGCGATCGCGCTCTTCCGCAAGGCTTATGGCTGGGCTGAGCCGCTGACCGAAAATCAGAAAGACTTTGGCAAGCTTGCCTATTTTCCGGGCGAGCCGGTGATTCTGCGCAGCGCCGTCCGAGTGGAGGATGGCCGGCGGATCGACTGGCGAAGATTTGGAGAGAGTCCGGTTGCGTATTTCGCTGGGGACGCGCGACTTCGCTGCCGCTTCCAAGAAGTACAAGCTCAACAACACCAAAACCTGGTTCGGGCAGAAGGTCGCCTGGTTCGAACCTGCCCGTCTGAAGGGGGCGCGGGTCGGGTGATTGGACAGCCGTCTGTGTGGGGCGGACACTCTTGTCCGCCGCCGTTGGGTTTGACTGTTGCCTTCGACTTTGCTGGTCAACGAATCATCTCCGTAAAGTCGAGCCAAATGCAACACCAAGATCAACACCAACGCCAACTGCAACGGACAGTAATGCCCGTCCTGCACTACTCCGTGCTACCATCGGCGTCAGTGGCCCTCACTCAAGAGACAATCCCAACCTGAAAGACCGCATCGTCTCAGCTCGCGCCGGTCGAGGACGATTCGTCGTTTGAGCTGAAGCTGCGGCCGCAGCGGCTCGAATGAGTTCATTGGACAGGCGAAGGTCAAAGAGAATCTAGTCGGTCGCGATCGAGGCTGCTCGCTCGCGGGCGAAGCGCTGGATCACGTTCTGCTTTACGGGCCTCCGGGCTTGGGCAAGACTACTCTGGCGAACATCATCGCCAACGAACTGGCGTGTCGCGTTTCAGCAGACTTCAGGGCCGACTCTCCAGATCAAGGGCGACCTGACGGCGATCCTCACCAACCTTCGCGACCAGCAGGTGTTGTTTATTGACGAAGTGCACCGGCTGCAGCCGGCGCTCGAAGAAATCCTTTATTCGGCGCTTGAAGATTACAAGCTCGACATCATGATCGGGCAAGGGCCGTCGGCGCGCACGCACACCATGGACGTGAAGCCGTTCACGTTCATCGGGGCGACCACACGCGGCCGGGCTGCTGTCGGCGCCGCTGCGTTCGCGTTTCGGCCTGCTGCTGCGGCTGGAGTTTTATTCGCATGAGGATCTTGCGAGTGATCGTGGAGCGGTCAGCGGATATCATGGGCGTTAGCATCGACCGTCCAGGGCGCTGGAAATCGCGAGCCGCTCACGCGGAACGCCGCGCATCGCCAACCGCCTGCTGCGACGGGTACGCGACTATGCGCAGGTGCGCGCGCGGCGGCAACATCGATCAGCCGACCGCGCAGGCTGCGCTCTCCATGCTCGAAGTCGATCGCCATGGCTTCGACGAGATTGATCGCAAGCTGCTTGCTGACCATCATCGAGAAATATCAGGGCGGCCCGGTGGGCGTGGGCACGCTGGCAGCGGTGCTCGCCGAAGAGGCCGGATGCAATTGAAGAAATCTACGAGCCGTTCCTGATCCAGATTGGATTTCTGAACCGCACTCCGCGAGGGCGAATCGCGACCCAGCTTGCAGTACGAACACTTCTGGCATGACGCCGAATCGACGGCAGAGTTCGCTGTTTTAGATTCAACAGTGGCATCTTTCGGCGATCACCGTTGCCCCCGAAGTAACTCCTTCTTCCTGACAAACACAAATTTTTCTTGTATCGTCTGCTGTTGGCTGTCTGAGGGGCAGCACATCGAGGCTTGCTTTGTCCGGATCGTTTTTGTTCAGGTGTTGTCAGTCCCCTGTGGGTGTTATTGCTGTTGTCCACGGTTGCAAGCGCATTTCCTTCCGACCCTCCTGCGCCTCAAAATCAATACCACCTGACGCGGTAGCCCTCAGCATTTGACCGCGGAAGCCACTGGCGGTATGGATATCCCACGTCTGGAGCGCGGTCCAGCGCTGGAAGACTTCTTTGAGCAATGCGGCCGGAAGGAGTCTCGGCTCTGAAGATGGCGAAAGTTACCAGCTTTCGTCAAAGAGAACCTCACGATGGCGAACCCGTGAGTCAGCCTACCGAAGTTTATCTCGGATACGACGAGAAGAACCTGTATGCGGTGTTTGTAGCCACGACGATCCCGCAAAGATCCGCGCTCACGAGACGCGCCGCGAGACTTCGATGGCGACGACGACGTGGAGATCATGCTCGACACCTTCCACGATCGCCGCCGCGCCTATGTCTCTCAGGTGAATCCAAAAGGCGTGCAGTGGGATGCCATCTGGACGGAAGCCACCTACGAAGAACAAGGCGGAAACTTTGACGTCTCATTCGGACACGCTCTGGTACTCGCGCGGGAGATCGCGGCAGGGTTATGTAGTCTGGATCGCAATTCCGTTCCGCAGTCTGCGCTTCCCATCCGCGCAGGACCAGACCTGGGGAGTGGTACTTTTGCGCGAAATAACGCGCGAGAACGAGAAAGCCTTCTGGCCGCATATTTCGATCAATAATGAAGGAAGGCTTGGGCAAGCCGCACCGTTAAGGGTCTGAGCGGAATTTCTCCAGGGCGTAATATCCAGCTCATTCCGTACGGGTTGTTGAATTCATTTCACAGCGTGGATGATCGCGGACCATTCACACACCTGCGTCGAAGCCCCGACGGTTGTGCAGCGTTTCAGAATCGCGACATCGGCGGCACGTTCAGGCTCGATGGAAAGATGATCCTGAACGATAGCCTGGTGCTGGACGTCACAGCGAATCCGGATTTCAGCCAGGTGGAGATCATGACCAGCCGCAAGTTACCGTCAACCAGCGCTACGAGGTGTTACTTTCCTGAGAAGCGGCCGTTCTTCATCGAGAATGCCGATTACTTCCGCACCCCAATTGATCTTTTCTTTACGCGGAGGATTGTTAACCCGACTGGTGGGCATCCGGCTGACCGGGGAAAGCGGGTCCCTATTCGCTGGGATTTCTTCGAGCGACGATCGCGCGCCCGGACTGACGGGTGTCCCACGGACAATTCCGACCATCTTTCAAAACGCGAGACTACTTCCACCATCGCGCGAGTTTCCCGCGACATCTTCAAGCAGTCGAGCATCGGGGTGATTTATACCGATTGGGAATATCCTGCGACTTCTAACGTGAACCCAGCTCTGGCAGCAGTGACTTCAACCGGGTCGGCGGCATCGGATTCCCGCATGAAGCTCTCTCCGAACCTGACTGCAACGTTGCAAGGGTAGTGAGTTCCAGTAGTTTTGGCGGCAACTACTATGCGGGTCCTGCTTACAAAGTTGACTTACTCTACACCAGCCGGCATCTGCTGCACCAAGGCACTTACAACGACGTGAGCACCGGCTTCATCACCGTGCCGGGATTCGTGAATCGCACGGATATTCGCGAATATCGCCAGGGATACTTCCTATGTCTTCGTCCCAAGCACGGCCCACCAGCTGGGGGCCGGAACTCAGCGGCCATTGGACTTGGGACCACACCGGTTCGCGCCTCGATACGGACTATTATCCGACGTTGAACGTTCGCTCCGCCGGGCAAACTCGCATTGGCATCATTCCGTATGAAGAATTCCGCGAACGACTTCGGCCCCAGGATTTTGGCCTGCCGCAAAACCGTGATTACCACGAGCATTCGAGCGGAGTCAGTGTTTCCAGTTCCCCGGTCACCCAGCTGACGATCGGCGGTTATTACCTGTCGGGGCAACCCATCAGTCACCATCCCAGGTGGAACCGATCCCTTCAACGAACCGTACCTGCGCGTGTGACTCAAGCCGGAAGCGGTTGTGAAATATCGTCCGATCACGGCTCAAGATCGACAACACGTACTTGTTCAGCCGCCTGCGGACTCGCGAGAACAACGCGAACATCTTCAACAACCACATCGTGCGCAGCCAGTGGAACTGGCAAACCAACCGTCAGCTCGTTACGGGCAATCGCGCAATACAACGCAACCCCTTACGCTGAATCAGTCGAGCAATGCGGAGAATATCTACACTTTCCTGCCGACGACAAAGAATTTCAATACCGATTTCCCTGATCACCTACTCGTGCATCCTGGGACAGCGTTGTATGTCGGGTACAACAGCAATCTCCAGAACCTGGATCCTGCGCTTGGGATCGAACCAAATCCTAACGTCGGGGGCTGAGGCGTGCGGAACGCTTCATCAACGACGGCCGACTGTTCTTTGTGAAGGCGTCGTATCTGTTCCGGTTTTGAGTGGTTGCGGGCGGGTTGACTTCACGCCCGCGAATCTGCGTTAATCAGCGAACATATTCTTGGGGTGCAAGTCTCACACGATTTCCTCAACTTTACATCCCGGAGGATTCATGCGCGATAGTGATTGCCACCGATCAGGCCCCGAAGGCCATCGGTCCATACTCGCAGGCGATTCGGGCAGCAGGGCTTGTCTTTACTTCGGGCCAGGTAGCGATCGATCCGGCTACACAACAGGTTGTTGCCGGACGACATCGCGGTCCAGACCGATCGCGTGCTCAAGAACCTCTCGGCGTCTTGCAGTCGGCCGGCACAAGCCTAGACAAGGCTCTGCGCTGCACGGTTTTCTCTCAAGAACATGGGAGACTTCGCGGCCATGAACGAAGTTTACGGACGTTATTTCACTGCAGGCTCCGCCTGCCCGTACGACGGTCGAGGCGTCGCCGGCTTGCCGAAGGATGTGCTGGTCGAGATCGATGTGATCGCGCTGGCGTAAAAGCCAGCATGGAGCGATTGGCAGAAGTTAGAAGTCAGATTGCAGAAGTCAGGCAGACGAGGGAAAGGAATCATGAAATCAAGTGCTATATTCGCAGTGGTGCGTTGGGACTATCACGTGGTCGCGGCTGCTCAGACCGCCGGACGACTGCCAAGAAGACGACGCGCGACCACTCGCAAGCCGGTGACGCGCCCAGCGGCTGGCGGGCCGACGAAGGTCGACGGGCGACGGGACCAAGACCCCGAGCGGCTTGCAATATTGGGACATCAAGGTCGGCACTGGCGCAGAGGCGCACAGCGGGCAGCACGTCAAAGTTGACTACACGGGCTGGCTCACGACCGGCAAGAAGTTCGACAGCTCGGTGGGAACTGGCAAGCCGTTTGACTTCCTGATCGGCGCCGGGCCAGGTCATCAAGGGATGGGACGAGGGTGTTGCTGGGCATGAAGGTCGGCGGTAAACGGCAGTTGCGGATTCCGGGAATCTCGCTTATGGCAAAGCGGGTTATCCGGGACTCATCCCGCCGGATGCCACTCTGATCTTCGATGTGGTTCTGGTGGGCGTGCGCTAGCTTTTCGTCGCTTTTCGATAGCTATGCCTTGACGACCTTGCCGCTGCGCAGGCAGGACGTGCAGACGCGCATCCGCCTGGTGGCAGCTCCTACCTTGGCATGCACGGGGCGCAGGTTGACGTTCCAGCGACGTTTGGTCACGTTGTGGGCGTGGCTGATGTTGCTTCCCGAACTGCGGCCCCTTGCCGCAGATTTCACAGACTCGTGCCATAACCTTCTAATTCCCTTTAGGGCTTGATGCCGCTTGATATTGAAAGATTGATTTGCCAGAGATCAGCCAATTCCGCCAAGGATGGCCCCTCAGTTCCAGCTCGCTCAGTTGGCGGCACCGCTTCAGCGGTGCCGAAGAATCGCCCCTTTTTCAACCGCCCCACAGGGGATGAGGCACTTCCAAATCCTCACAGCTCGTTGCAGCCGCCCAATCAGGCCGCCTTCCCAGCCACCGGCTGGGCGCAGTGAAAGCACGATCGGCGTGCGTCGATGGGGATCTCGCTGAGGCACTCCGGACACTTCTTCGTGGTCGGATCAGCAGGCGCCTGCGACTTCGCGAGCTCGCGCAATCAGCGCATTGATCGGAGTTACAACAAAGAAATAGATCGCGGCCGCAATAAGCAGAAAGTTGACGACCGCGGTGATGAACACACCGACGGGGAATGCTGTCCCATGGATCGAGAGTGACGGCAGTAAAGTCCGGCTTTGCCCACCAGAAGTGCAATCAGCGGCTCAACCAGCGACTTCCACCAGCGCTGAAACGACTCCACCAAACGCCGCGCCGATGACGACGCCGACAGCCAGATCGACCACGTTGCCGCGAAGGATGAACTGCTTGAAGCCAGAGAGCATGGGGACTCCTGCTATTGAATGCGCGCAAATGTAAATCGTGAACGCAGATTGGTCAAGCAGGGTTGACCGATCGAGGTCCCAACTGGCTCGGTTTGGGTCGTGGCGTTATGCCCATGGCCAAATAAGCTTTGCGCCGTTGCTACAAGGTCTTGTGGTTGGCGAACCGCGCTCTGCCGCTTGCCCAAAGCGAAAAAGCGTGCACAATCAGTGCCGGAAGTGGCGGACGCTCGGTGAAGATCTATGGCGACGCCAAGACGGTCGGCGGCTTCGATTACTTCTTCTGGTCGCGCGATCGGAGCCACCGGGCTGAATGATCGCGGTAGCACCGGTTTTGGCGATTTCTTCTACACCGTCCGGGAATGGGAAGAACGCGTCCGGAAGCTGCAACGGTGCCTTTCAGCGGCAGCTGCGCTTTCATCGCGCCTACTCTGCAGGCATCGACGCGGCTCATTTTGTCCAGCGCCAACGCCGACAGTTTGACCGTCGCGGGCGTAGAGAATGGCGTTTGACTTTACGTGTTTACAAACCTTCCAGGCAAACAAGTAGCGCGCGCTTTTCCTCGGGCGTGGGTTGACGCTTGGTGACGACTTTCAATCGGAGTCGGCTGAGTTGGTGGAGATCGGCGTCCTGACGAGCATGCCTCCGGAGATATTTTTCAGAACCCAGGCTGCTGCCTGCCCTTTACTTCGACCAGCCGCAAGATTTTTCTTCGACGAGAAAATTTCCTGGGCGGCGGCGGCGAAGGAGGGTGCGGCGATAACTTCGCAGGAAGAGCTTGGCCATTTCGGTGGCGGCCGCGGCGTCGACTGGGCGGTTCATGCCGATTACGCCGCCGAAGGCCGATACGGGATCACATTCCAGCGCGCGCAGATAGGCTTCGGCTAGTGTTTTAGCGGTAGAGCCACTCCGCACGGATTGGTGTGCTTGACGATGGCGCAGACGGTTTCGTCGAAATCCTGCGCGAGGTCCCAGGCGGCTTGCAGATCCAACGATGTTGGTTGTAGGAAAGTTCCTTGCCTTGCAGTTGGCGGGCGTTGGCTACTTCCGGGGTCCGAGCCGTCGGAGTACATCGCGGCTTCTGGTGAGGGTTCTCGCCATAGCGGAGATCCATCGTTTTCTGAAATGACAGACGCAGCGTTTGCGGGAAATTTTCCGGCCGCGAGCAATTCGAAATGGCCGTTCACGCCGACGCGTTCGAGCGTCGAGGCAATAGCGGAATCGTAGGCGGCCGCGGTGGCGAACGCTTTCTGCGCAAAGACGCCATTTGGTTTCGATGACAGGGCGCCGCCAGAGCGGGACATTTCATCGGCTATCGTCGTAGCAGTCAGCGGGCGACGTGACGACGGCCACGTCGTGAAAATTTTTGGCGGCGGAACGAGATCATCGAAGGGCCACCGATGTCGATGTTTTCGATTAACTCTTCGAAGTGGAGCGCCGGGCTTGGAAGCGGTCTTTTCGAAGGCGTAGAGATTGACGACCACCATGTCGATCGCGGGAATGCCGTGTTCGGCCACGGCGGCAGCGATGGACGGAATCCTGCGCGGCGATGCAGGATGCCGCCATGGCACCTTCGGATGGAGCGTCTTCACGCGGCCGTCGAGCATTTCGGGGAAACCGGTGAGTTCGGAGATATCTTTCACGGAGATTCCGGAGTCGCGAAGGAGCTTCCCAGTGCCGCCGGTGGAGACTAGTTCCACGCCCCATGCCGGTTAATTTGTGGGCGAAATCTACTAGCCCGGATTTGTCGGTGACGCTCAGGATGGCGCGCTGGATCTTGGACATTTTGGGGCCCTCGAGGTCATGCGGCGTGTAGAGAAATTCTAGCAGTTGTCAGGGTTAGTTGGGCGTCCTCAGATTCAGGGACGATTGTGTTATCTGCGAGTACAACTGATGAGAGTGAGGGCGTTGGCTTGGCGCGTGCAGAGACTGCACTACGCGATTGATTTCAGGCCTGGGTGACGCCGGGAAGTTCCGATAATCCTCTCGGAAGAAGATCATCTCGGACGGCTGCCCTCGTCCGAATAAAGAGGTCCACGAAAATCTCATTCTGCCTAACCTGAGGATTGCCTTGTTGAAATCCCCGGTAGGTCTGGGTGTGCAAGTTGAAGATCCCAGTTTCGGCAGCTTTGGGCAGTGCGATGGATTTGATCAGCAGCAGTATTTCGTCCCGATTCAAGCCTTGTGGGAAAACGCCCAGTGGTTCATCTTGTCGGGAGTGAACTCATAAAGACGTCTTGATGAAGGCGAGTCGGACTTCATAGTCTCGCGTCCGAAAGCTGACCTCGATGATCTTGCGGGGAGAAGCTTTGAATTCAGCAGGGAGATCTTTGGCCCACTGTCGGGGAGGAATGGCAGTCACCATCAGTCTTAACCCTGAGCGGAAGCGCAGATCGGCTTTGTTTTTTCGGTCTTGTCTTTCGGATAGAACTAGTCCGAGCATCGTCGAGATCATTCCAAGGAACCTCGAATTCGTACCCGAAGTACAAGAGCTTTTTCCCGGCGCACTCGAAACCGACTGGTCATGCAAATCCGCTGGAACGACACTAGCGATCGGAGGGGCACTCTTCGCTGTATAAAACGAAAGCACCACGGGCGCAATCCAGTTCATGCCTACGAAAGCAACCACAAGCGTGACGCGCCGCGGTAGCTAGAATCCGACGTAGTAGTCTCAACAATTTGCTCTCGAAGCGCCTTACACTTTTGCTTTGGCTTTAAGTTTGACTTGGCCGTCTTGGGTTTCGACGGAGTAGACGACGGTTTCGCACTTGTGTTCTTTGCGAATTTCGGCGGTTTTCTTTTCGACGAAGGCAGCGAATGTGTCGAGGCTGCCGGAGACTTTTTCTCCCGACTTCTGCTTGGCCTCGCTGAGCGCCTTATAAAGGGATTCTACTTTCTCACGTCTCGGATTGTGCGTCGGAACATTGCACGGTGAACGGCTTGTCTCCGGTCAGTCTCCGCAGTGGCGGTGGGAGATTCCATACGCGGTTGGATGTTTGGACTCGCGCATTCTCCGTTGGGCGGACGCCCTGTAACGGAGAGGATCGCGTCCTGCGGACGGCGGTACCCTTCTTCGCGGATACGCATCTTCTTGCGCCACAAGTCACTGTGGATCGCGTAGCGCTGCGCCATTTCGTTATAGCGATAGCGCTGGCCAAAGCTCATGCGGCCGCCATCGCTGAACTTGCGGATGAGCGAGAGCACTTTCCACTCAATGTCGGTGGGAGGCGTTTGGCCGGGTTGTTGAAAAACATCTCGTACTCGATCTTCAGCCGGCGCAGCTGATGGTCGAGGAGATTCAGTTCCTCGTCAATGGTCACGAAAGAGTCCCGTTCACAGATTAGCCCGGAACAGGAGGCGCGGTGACGAGGTTCCCGGCGGACACGCGGGACATGGTACGAAAGTGCGTGAGGTGGCCGGAAACAAGGGGTGATTTCGGGGATCGGAGGAGCTCAAGGGCTAAGGTGACTGGTTTTGCACACCGGCGGTTCTCCTTCTAGACTGGATAGGCAATGAAGCGTGTCTGTTCCATTTCCGTCCTGTTGGTTTCTCTGTTGTGTTTGCGGGCCGCTGCTTGCCCAGAATTCTGGTTGGGTCTATGGACGCATCGCAGACGTCCAGAAATCGGTCAACACGAAGACGAAAGCGTGGGTGGTGAATACTCCGATTACGGAGGACGAGATCACTTACACGGTCTCGGTGCAGGTGCGGGACAAGATCGTGACCGGCACGCATGAGTTGACGCCCGAGGAATCAGCGCCACCGCAGGAGTGGACGACGAATTATCCGGTGAAAATTCAGATGGTGGGGGATCGGTTGCATGTGCGCGGCTCCGACGGGAGATTTGTCGCTGCACGTAATCCGGCGGAAGACCGGCAGAGCTGATGACGCCGCTACGGCGGATGAGAAAAGGGGTTGGAGCAGATGGAAGCGCCAGCGGCAGGGTCGCTGGTGGGATTCTCGGAAAGACAAGGCTGCGGCAGTGCGGCTGCCCGGCCGGCGAAGAGAGTGCTCCGGCGCCCGCGCCGGTCGCTTTGCCACCTACGATGGGAGTGGTGAAAGTGCGGTCGACTCCTTATCTGTCGGAGGTGTTTGTGGGACGGGGATTCTATGGGCTACACGCCTGCCAAGGTTAGTCTGCCGGCGGGGAAACATTCGTTTCGCGTGGAGAAGTCCGGGTATAAGGTGTGGGCGAAGGAGATCACGATCACCGTCGGGTCGGGCTGACGCTGGACGCTAGTCTGGAGAAAAGTAGAGGCTGACCGCTGGAGGGCGGAGGACACTCCGCCCCACACTAGCCAAATCCCGCTTACAATTCGTTCTTCATGGCCGTCTCTGCTAGTTCCTTTGCCAAGATCAATCTCGGGTTGTATAATCGGTCCGCTGCGGGCGGACGGATTTCACGATCTGCGCACGGTGTATCAGACGATCGCGCTGCATGATGTGATTCGTGTGAGTGTGGCGCGCGGAACTGGGATTGAGATCAAGTGCTCGGACCAGCGCGTTCCCAGTGACGAGTCGAATACTTTGCTACCGTGTCGCCGAACGGGTGATGGAAGAACTGGATGCTGCGGGGCAGGTAGGGATTGAAATCGAGAAACGATTACCGGTGCAGGGCGGGCTGGGGGCGGGGTCGTCTAATGGTGTGGCGACGATGATTGGGTTGGAACGGGCGCTCAAAAAGCGCATGACGCAGACGGCGCGGCTTCGGGTGGCGTCGGCGGTCGGATCGGATCTGCCGTTGTTTGTCATCGGCGGGACGGTCCTGGGAGTGGGGCGGGGTGAAGAGGTTTATCCGGTTGTGGATTTGGCGGGGACGCCGGTGGTGATTGTTGCTCCGGAGGTGGGCGTATCGACGCCTCGGGCTTTTGCGGATTGGGACGCGCTCGCGGGGATGGGAATGCTGACGAGCAAAAACCAGCCGAGCTTCGCTCGGCTGGACAGGCGAGGGCGGCTGTCCCTACGCGGGCGATTCCTGCGCGGACAGAATTGACGCGGTTTGATGGGTCCGATAGACTAAACGAAGTTGGCCGCGCGCTTTCGGCGTGGCTGGTTTCACTCTAACACCGGTGCTTCTGCACGAGGCAGGAGCCGGGCCGGGAGCCCGCTTCTCGACCTTGTCCGTGCCGGGATCGAAAACGACTTTGAACGAGTCGTCTTTCCGCAATATCCCGAACTGCGTGACATTAAAGGTGCGCTGGAGCGAGCGGGAGCGGTGTATGCTTCCCTGTCAGGATCAGGGTCAGCTCTGTATGGGCTTTTCCGGACTCGCGTGGCGGCTGCCCGGGCGGTCGGGACGTCTGCGGAAGCAGGGTTGCCGAGCGTAGCGACGGTCAACGCTAACGCGAGGCCCAGTACTGGAAGAAAATTGTTTGAATGTTGATTTTTGATTGCGGGTTGATGCTTCTTCGAGGCAGCAAGAGGTTCAATCCAGAATCAAGAATCATCAGCAAGCGATGATTCCACTGGGCCGTCGACTAATGGTAGGTCAAGTGCCTTTGGAGCACTTTGTCTAGGTTCGAATCCTAGCGGCCCAGCCAGAAAACCAGCTATCAGGTCGCAGGTGTCAGGTCTCAGCGGAAGCTCAAGACCAGAAACCCAGCGCCTGACACCTGGAACCTAGACCTGAGACATGAACTATGCCCACATGGCAACAGCAGCCGCTGAGACAGCGGAAAAGCCAGCCGATGACGGACGAGAAGACCGAGCGCAAGCCCCAGCGTGCCGCGCGTGGACGACAAGTTCAAGATCTTCTGCGGAACGGCCAACGAGCCGCTCTGTGATGAGGTCTGCGCCTTTCTGGGATTGACGCGCGGGCAGGCGCATGGTCACGCGCTTTCGGCGACGGCGAGTGCTTACGTGCAGATTCAGGAGAACGTGCGCGGCGCTGACGTTTTCGTGATGCAGCCGACCTGCCGTCCGGTGGACGAGCACCTGATGGAATTGCTGCTGATGATGGATGCGCTCGAAGCGCGCTTCGGCGCGGCGCATCACGGCCGTGATTCCGTACTACGGCTATGCCCGGCAGGATCGCAAAGACAAGCCGCGGGTTCCGATCTCGTCGAAGCTGGTGGCCGATCTGCTGACCACCGCGGGCGCGCGATCGGGCGCTGGTCGATTGATCCGCATGCGCCGCAGTTGCAGGGATTTTTCAATATTCCGGTGGACCACTTGTTCGCGTCGCCGGTGCTGGTGGACTACTTCAAGAAGCTGAACCTGCCGAACCTGACGGTGGTATCGCCGGACGCAGGCGGCGTGGAGCGCGCGCGATTCTTCGCGAAGAAGATGGACGCGGCGCTGGCCATTGTCGACAAACGCCGCGTGGAGATGAACGTGGCGGAAGTCATGCACGTCGATCGGCGACGTCAACGGCCGCACTTGCTTGGTCATTGACGATCTGATCGACACGGCCGGGACGCTGGTGAAGACGGCTGCCGCGTTGCTCGAAAACGGCGCGACCGCCGTGTATGCGTGCTGTTCGCATCCGGTGTTCTCGCGGTCCGGCGGTCGAAAACATTTCGAAATCCGCCATCACGCAGAGGTGGTGGTCACCAACACCATCCCGCTGAGCGAAGCCGCGAAGCGCGAGCCCAAGATTCAAAGTGCTCACGATCGCGGGACTGATTGGACGGGCGATTCAGTCCATTCACGAGGAAACTTCGGTCAGCAAATTATTCTATGATAGGAAGAATCGAATTATGGCAACACGCAACGGAAATCAACATCCTCGAAGCGCAACCGCGAACCGCGGGCAACAAGAATGCGGCGCGGCGCGTCGCGCAGTGGCGGAAAGATTCCCGGCGGTTGTCTACGGCGCCGGAAAGGATTCGCTGTCGATCGCGGTCGATCCCCGCCAGGTCACGCGCATCCTGAATTCGGAGACCGGGCACAACACGATTTTCGATCTCGCGCCTCGACGGCGATCAGCGACCAAGGCCATGATCGTGGACTGGCAGTACGAGCCGATCAAGGGCAAGCTGCTGCACATCGACCTGAAGCGCATCGCCATGGACAAGAAGCTGACGGTCATGGTGCCGATCGTCCTGAAGGGCGAAGCCGGCCGGCGTGAAGCAGCAGGGCGGCATCCTGGAGCAGATGCTGCGCGAAGTCGAGATCGAGTGCTTGCCCGGCGACATTCCGAGCCATATCGACGCGGACGTCAGCGACCTGGTGTTCGGCGTGGTGTTGCGCGTGGCCGATCTGCCGCACAGCGACAAGTTGAAATTCCTGACCGATGAGAATCAGCCTGGTGGCCCACGTCACGACCGTGAAGGAAGAAGTAGTGGCGGCTCCGGAAGCAGCGGCGGCGGACGCTGCCGCGGCTCCGGCCGAGCCCGAAGTCATCAAGAAGGGCAAGCAGGAAGACCGAGGGAGAAGAGGCCGCGGCTGCAAGCCCGAGAAGGCAGAGAAGAAGCCGAGAAGAAGGAGAAGAAATAGAAGCTGCTCGAGCTTCTGGCTACGAGCTAGAGCCAGTAGCAGAGCGGAATGGCGTGAAACTGATCGTCGGGCTGGGCAATCCTGGAATCGAATATCAGTTCACGCCGCACAACCTCGGCTTCCTCACGATCGACCGCATCGCCAACGATCGCGGCGTGGAAGTGAGAAACCGGCAGTGCCGGGCGCTAACCGGCCGGACGGCAGATCGGCGGACGAGCAGGTTCTGCTGGCTAAGCCGGAGACGTTCATGAACCTGAGCGGTCTGTCGGTGCGGGAACTGGTGGCCGAATACCAGCTGAGCCGGAGTCGGACCTGATCGTGATTTACGACGAACTGGATTTGCCGCTGGGGACGATTCGCATCCGGCAGCGGGGCAGTTCGGCGGGCCACAACGGCATGGAGTCGATCATCGGCGCGCTTGGGACACGCAGGAGTTTTTGCGAATCCGGCTGGGAATCGCGCCCGAGCGAAGATTGCGGACGGCGTGAAGTTCGTGCTGACGCCGTTCAGCAAGCGCGCAGCTGAAGGTGGTGGACGAAGTGCTCGACTACGGCCGCCGAAGCGGTCAAGCGTGATTTTGAAGGAAGGTCCGGCAGCGGCGATGAACCGCTTCAACCGCAAGACAGAACGATAGACGAAGCGCTGAGTCGCCGGCGAAGCGAGCGTGATGAGATTTGGAGAGAACGAATGAATCGTACTTATGAACTGATGTTTATCGTCCGCCCCGACATGGTGGAAGAGGATCTGCGACAAGCTGATTTCCACGCTGGAGACTGCGGTGACTTCGCTCGGGCGGGAACGATGAAGAGCGAGAAGATGGGCAAGCGCCGTCTGGCCTACATCGTCCGCAGGTTCCACGACGGCATTTTCGTCCTGCCGCGTTGTTGGAAGGCAGCAGGCGGACTGATTCACGAACTCGAACGCCGCCTGCGCGTCACCGAACCGGTGATCAAGTTCATCACCGTGCGCATCGACGAAGAGCAGAAGCGTCTCGACAAGATCAAGAAGATCCGCGATCGCACAAGAAGGCGAGCGCCGCGCCGGCCGGCTACCGGCTCCGACCGGAAGCGGGGACGGAACCGGCTCCGGCAGGTTAGGCCGTCGTCACGGCGTAAAGCCCGTCAGTCGGTTGGATCGTGGTTTAGTCGCAGCGGCTGCGAACCGAGCGCTGCGACCACGACCAAGACGATTGAGAGATTGAAGGAGCATCATGGCTGAAGAAACTAGAGCAACAGCAGCAAGTTCTGACGAGCGTCGGCGCGGAACGCACCGGCTGGAGTCGACTCTGACGATCAGCGATCGTGGCGACCGCGGCGTCCGCGTCCAGGCGGGCCCGGTGGCGGCCGCGAGGGCGGACGCAAATATTTCCGGCGCAAGAAGGTTTGCAAGTTCTGCGTGGAGAAGATCGAGAGCCATCAACTACAAGGACGTGCGGCTGCTCGCGCAGTTCGTGGCGGAGAGCGGGAAGATCGTTCCGCGGCGCTTGACCGGAGTTTGCACTCCGCATCAGCGGCGGCTGTCGGCTGGCCATCAAGCAGGCGCGCAATATCGCGCTGCTGCCGTTTGCTGGACGCGCGCACGTAAGCTCAAGATCGTGCGTTGGTCGCTGGTCGTCGCAGTGCCTCTGCACGGATTTGCAGTCGAGATTCTGATCCGCTGAAGATCCGCGTGACATCGACTGATGACCAAAACGAGAATTTCTAAGGGAGTCATTCCATGGAAGTCATCCTGAAAGAAGATGTGCCCAAGCTGGGCACTCGCGGCGACGTGGTCAAGGTCGCCGAAGGTTATGGACGGAATTACCTGCTGCCGCACAAGCTCGCCATCGAGGCCTGAACGCGGCCAACAAGGCCGTGATCGAGCAGATGAAGGCCGCTGCCGTGCGCCGCTCGGCCAAGGAGAAGACGAAGCGCGGAAGCGCTCGGCCAAGCAGTTCGAAGGCGTCGCGGTTTCGTTTCACGCGGCGCTCGGGCGAGAACGATCAGCTGTTCGGATCAGTGACCTCCGGCGACATCGCGGACGCTCTGGAGAAGAAGGGCTTCCACGTGGATCGCCGCAAGATTCAGCTGCACGAGCCGCTGAAGACGATCGGCGAGTTCACGATTGCCAGTCAAGCTGCACAAGGACGTGGCTACTGCATCTGAAAGTTGTGATTGGCAAGGGAAGCGGGAGTAGGCTTCTTCTGGCCTCTCTGCGGATCACGCAGTCGACAACGCCTCGACGATTGACTTTAGCTCCGCCAGTGCACTGGCGTCCTGATCTCACGGACAGTTGACGACGGGTCTAGTTTGTTGCATCGCTTTCTGTAGCGCTCGACTCTTTCGTCGCACTGGGGTGTTTCCACAAAGTCGTATCCTGAGGGTGAAGGCTGTTGCCGGCCGAGAAGCGCTCATAATCTGAGCTGCTTCGTTAAGTGTCATATTTCTGTTCCACATAAGAATTACCCTCGCGGGATTTTCCGGCAGTCGCCATGTGTAGAACTCTTGTCGCGCGCCTGAAGACGCTCTCAATGCGCAAAGCGCTCGGTTGCCTGAAGGCATGCCCTGATACGAATTCTTCTTGGCACAATGAGACGTCCCAGGACGTTGCTCGAAGAACTCCCTCTACTCTCCGCAGGTCGGTTGTTCTGCTGTAACTCAGCCAAGCTTTCCACGAACACTTTTCCGTACTGCTTCTTCCAGAATACGGTTGTCGAGCAGGGCCAGCAGGCCTCGATCGTGTAACGAGCGTATCGATCCTTCCGAAGCCTTGCTTCAGCGTGATAACTGCGCTTGGGACTTGATAGTCGAAGAAGGCGTTGCCGCCGCTGGCGTCGATTGCTTTCACTCTTGCGGCTACTACCGGGTCGCTCGGCACGGCGAAAGGCGAGGCGGTCAATGATTACGCAGCTCAACTGCTCACCCTGTACGTCTACGCCTTGCCAGAACGATGAAGTTCCGAAGAGTACAGCGTGCGGCGTGATACGAAACTCCTCGAGCAGCGCGGACTTTGGCGCATCGCCTTGTTTCAGCATGGGAAATCCAACACGCCGAGCAGGCGGTCGTAGATCTCGTTCATCTGCGCGTAGCTGGTGAAGATACGAGGCGCGGCCGCGTGTGATTTCCAGCAGAGCGCCGGACGCGATCCGAGGCTTGCGCGATAAATTGAGGAGTGCGCGGGTCGGGCAGATCTGGCGGCACGTAAAAAATAACCTGAAGCTCTGGTAATCAGAAGTGCGATGGCACGACGGACTCGCTTGCGTGATCGAGACCGAGGCGCTGGCGGATGTAGTCGAATCCGCCGCCGACGGCGAGCGGTGGCGGAGAGTCAGGACGGCGCGTTTCCATCTGCGACCATAGGTGTTCGCGGAGAATGTGGTCCGACTTCGATGGGGTAGCTTGTAGAAAAACATTCGTTCGGCCCTGGGCGTTGGCTTCAGAAGACTTGCGCGTTCGCGGTAACCCGCCAAAACCTCTGCGCTCGACCAGAAAACGGTATTTGGATTCTCGTCCTGCATCACGAAGCTCAGTTGCACCTGCAACTGTTGCGCTCGGCGCGCTAAACCAAATACCTGCTCCGGTTTCTGGGGAAGCTGTTCCAGTTCTGCGCCGATTCCGGCTCAGTGCTTGACGCGAAGGCATCGTACTCTTCGCCATTTTCTTCCAGAAATTCCTTGCGGCTGTCGAAGGAGAACCGGCCCTGGCAGGCGGATTAGTGAGAAGAAAAGTTGAGACCGGTCGCGCAGAGAACCGATCGCATTGAATTCCGGGTGTATAGAGTTTCTCGCGCGCTGCAGCACAGCTTCGGTGTCGCGAGCCAGTTCTTCTATCCGTGAGGTGCTGACGGAAATCCCGAAGTAGTTGCCGGCCACTGTCCTCGAGTTCCGTGAGCTTCGTCCAAAATCTGACGACTCCTGCATCGGGCAGACGCCGGCATCAGACGCCTGATCAGCTTCGAGCTTGATGGCGAGATCGGCGAAGAAGATGATGATGGTTGACGATGACGATGTCGCTTTCGGCGCCGCGACGGCGCATTTCGGTGATGAAGCAGCGCTCAGTATTCCTTGCATTTCTGGCCGAGACAGGTGTCGGCGCGAGCGTCGAGCTTGTGCCAGAGCGCGCTCGCCTCGGGCAATTCGGCGAGTTCGGCGCGGTCGCCGGTGTGCGTTGGTTCTTCTCCCATGCTGGCGATGGCGTCGAATCTGCTACTCGATCCTCGTTCGAGGCCGCTCAGAACGCGGCTCGTTCGGTCGGAATCGTAGAGTTTCTTGCGGCAGAGATAGTTGTTGCGGTCCTTCATGTAGCAGACGCTGAGCTTGGCCTCGCCGTCCGGCGAAAGGGCTCGCTCTAGAAATGGGACGTCTTTGTGGAAGAGCTGTTCCTGGAGGTTCTTGGTGCCGGTCGAGATGATGACGCGCTTGCCTGAGCGGATCACTGGCAAGCAAGTAGGCCAGGGTCTTTGCCGGTGCGCCGGTGCCGGCCTCGACGATCGGAGTGCCGCTTCTCGGCGATTGCCTCTTCTACGCGACTGTGGCCATCTGGAGTTGGCCGCGGGCGAGACACTCGTAGGCGGGATGCGCTCTTTGAGAGCAGGCCGCCGGGGGCGAAGAACTGGTAAGAGCGAGGAATCCAGCAGCCGGAGCGTGACAGCGATTGGGACGCGCGGGGCCACGAGAGTCTCTATAATACTTGCTGGCGCATGATGTCGAAATCTACTGTGCAATCCGCTGTACTTCCTTTGATCGCTATCGTCGGCCGCCCCAATGTGGGGAAATCCACGCTGTTCAACCGGTTGACCGGTTCGCGCCAGGCGATTGTCGGGGGACGAGCCGGGCATTACTCGCGACCGGCTCTATGGCGTGGCGGAATGGCGCGGGGCACGAGTTTCGGGTTGTGGACACCGGAGGGATTGTTCCCGACGACAAGGAATTTCATTCCTTCAGGAGATCTTTCGTCAGGCGCGGGTGGCGTTCGATGAGGCTGCTGCCATCGTCATGGTCGTGGATGCGCGAACTGGGATCGCAGCGGCCGGACCGTGGAGCTGGCGCGGCGTTCTGCTTGCGGACCTGGGAAAACCGCTTTTCCTCTGCGGCTAATAAGGTCGACAGCGGCAAGCAGGATGGGATGACTAGGGGATTTTCATCGGCTCGGAATTCGGGATGTGTTTCCTGTGTCGGCGGAGAACGCTCGGGGGCTGGATGACTTGCTCGATGCTTTACTGGGCGTGCTACCGTGAAGTCAAAGCCTTATTACCACGAGGCCACAGGTCGCGGAGGGAAAGCACGGGGGACGAGCTCGCGGGGAAGAGACTCGCTCCTGAGCCTGAGCCTCATGAGATCAAGGTGGCGATCAGTGGGCATCCCGAATGTGGGCAAGTCTACTTTGCTGAATCGGCTGACGGGTAGCTTCACGCGCGATTGTTTCGCGCCGATTCTGGGTACTACTCGGGGATGCGGTGGACGGGGTCATCGAACACAATGGCCGCAAGATTCGGTTTATCGATCACGGCCGGGATTCGACGCGTAAGGGCAAAGACTCATCTGATGGCGGAGAAGCTTTCGGTTGTGATGGCGCGCAAGAATATCGCGAAGACGCCGACATTGCGCTCTTCCTGGTGGATGCGACTGAGGGCGTGAGCGGCGCTCGACGCTTCGATTGCTGGTTATGCGGACGAAGCAGGCCGGTCGGTGATCATCGTCGTCAACAAGTGGGATCTGGTTACGAGCGGCGAGAAGCGGGCGGTGAGCCAGTCGAAGGCGGCGCGCATTCAGGAGGCGAGGCGCCCGCAGGATCCGGAAGCATTGTACGAGGAGCGTTTGCGCTACGGGCTGAAAGTCTTTAAGTTATGCGCCGGTGCTGTTCATCTCCGCCGAGAATGGGCAAGGGCACTGAGAAGGATTCTTCCGCTGATCGAAGAAGTTGCTGAAGAGCGCCGCAAACGCGTTTCTGACAGGCGAGATGAATCGGTTTCTGAAGACCGTCGACTTTGATCGTGCTTCGGTGCCGGTGAGCAAACGGGTGCGGATTTATTACATGACGCAGGCGGCGGTGCGCGCCGCCGACTTTTATTCTGTTTACGGATCGTCCGGTGACGCTGCATTTTCCTTATCAGGCGATTTTCGAGAATCAGATTGCGCCGCGTTTGGGTTTGTGGGGGCGCCGATCTGGATTAAGAACCGGGCGCGGTAGGGCCCAGTTCTTGCATGGGATGAGCATTCATCGTCATGATTGTCGCTAGCATAGTGGCGATCAGTTTTTCTTCTGTGGCACTCACGGCGAATGCATCGGCTGTGCAAACCGTGATTCTCTTCCCTGATTTTTTCACTTGAGCTCTGGCGATGAATTTCTCTCCAACGGCTGGCGACAACAAATTTGACTTTAGAATTCGACGCTTAGGACATCGGCATTCTCGGGGTGCGACGGTTAGGGCTGCGTAGCCGCACGCTGAGTCGAGGATGCTAGTGATGACTCCGGCGTGGAGGAATTCGTTCTGCTGGGTGAGATCGGCCCGAAACGGAATCGTGATTTCGACTGCGCCCGTGGTGGCTAACAGAAGCGACGCTCCTAGCGTTGCCATGAATTGTTGTTTCGCAAAACTGTCGCTGACTCTTTCGGAAATGGACATTGTCAGACTCCCGGCATGAGTTCAGTTCTTCTACAGCCGGGAGAAGGAAAAAGCAAACCTCAGCGGCTGAAGCCACAATCATCCTAGGCATGTTAACGCGGCCCTGAAGGTGCCGCTCTTCCCCGGTGGCGCACAACGTTTGTCGAGTTTTTCGCAGCCTGTGAAATCGTGCCCTTCTCAAAACCTCTCGAAAATCCGATGTCGGTAATTTGATCAGAGGGAGACGCGGCAAAGGTGCGTCTCTACCCGTCGTTTAGTAATGAGATTATGCAATGGTCGTGCAGTAAGGCTGCTAGTGGCGGGGCACGGTAGCGGTTTCATCGTGCAGTAGGCCTGAGACGATCTACACCTGCGCTGTGAGCGGTGTCGATTACGTCGGCTACTTGTTCGAAGTCGATGTCATCGTCGGCCTTCACGAATGCGATTCGTTCTACACGAATTGCGAAGATGTCGATCAGGCGCTGGCACAGATTTCCGGAGAGCACAACTTCTTGGTTGATCTTGATGTCGGGATGGCCGGGGCGTTTTTCCGTCGCGCACCTGGATGATGATCGTGGTCTCCGGGGACGGGACGGAATGGTCTTTCGGATTCGGTTGCTTGGGATCTGCGCGTCGAAGCCCTTTGGTTTCTCCTGGATCACTACGATCATGAAAATGATGAGCAGTACCAACAGAACGTCAATCAGGGGAGTGACGTTCATTTGGGGCCCGGACGAACCACTGCCTGCCGTTGAGAATGACATTGCATTTCTCCTCGTAGGCACGCGCGTGTCTGATCAATTGACACTGCTAGTGGTGTGAGTGTTCCCGGCGCGTTATCCGATAGGCTCAGGCGAGGGTGGCAATGGCGGTGGAGTGGGAGGCGGTGCGTTCGGCAATGGAGAGGCTTCGGGTGCGGGTGGCGCTGGAGTCGGGTTGAGCAGAGCACCCAGGTTCGGATAGCGGGCGCTGAAGAAATACATGGCGTAAGCCGGAAGAAGACAGTCGCAGGCACGCAAACGACCGCTACGAGATAGAACAGAACAAATAGCGCGGCTGATCCGCAAATAACGGCTAGACTCACGGTCACTACGTTCCAGGTGAGACCCGCCGCCGCTCCTGCGATCACGACCACTACGCTGGGAATAATTACTACGAGTGCTGGAATGACTGCGACGATCGTGAATAGGATTCCGGCGGCAATCGCCAGAGCGATTTTGAGCAGAAGATAAACGGCAAATTTGCCAGGCTCCACGCGCAGAAGGCCTATCAGACGGCTCCAGCCGTCCGCGAAATCGAGATCTTCGAGAGCCATGATCGGGACAAGGAAATCCTTGGCCAGCATTTGAATGACGGCCACTATCAGAGCACAAATTAGTGCGGCTCCGATTAGCAGGATCACACCGCCCGCGAGACCGGCGATGTGATGACTGGAATTCTTTATCCATCCGGAGGCTCCGAAAAGCAGTAAGGGAATGCCGATGACTACGCCCATGAAGATCCAGGTGGAAAACATCAACACCAGTTGCCACAGGAAATAACGGCGTCCGGCGCGGTGCCAGCGCTGCCATCCAGTGCTGATGGAACATTCTCGACGCAGGACCGACTCGGAAGAGAATGAACCGGAATACGCTGTTGATGTAGAGAAAGACGATGGAGAAGACGATTGCGAAAATGACGATGGCGGCGATTAGGCCGGCGAATTGTGCTATGCGAGCGGGATCGAGGTGAGGAAACGGAAAGGGCGCGCGGCGACAAACTCCTGGGACGCGTCTGGGACGTTGTGAGGCGAGCTGCCCGGAGTTGCCGAAGCCGCATCCGCCCACATGCAACTCTCCGGCCAGAATCCCGACCAGCGCCAGGCGGGACCACTGCGGAAAACGAAATTTGGCGAAGAGCTGCTGGCGGGTGTGCTGAATAGCGGGCTGGACGCAATCGACGGCGGACAAGGACACTGAGCACTCTCCTCGACACGCGCAGAGTAACTCGGGCGCGGGATGGGCGTCAACGGGAATGTGAAATGCAGGCGGCTATTCGTAGCGCAGAGCTTCGACAGGATCGAGATTAGCGGCGCGCGAAGCGGGTATCATCGCGCTCAGAACGCCGACCACGAGCAGTACGCTGGTGGAAACCATCAACGTGAAGAGAGATATCTTTAAGTGGATGTCGGCTTTGCCGGAGTCGTCTTCGAAGAGCGGGCCCATGAGCGGCAAGGTGCCGACCGCTGCTGCAACGATGTAGGAAACCAGAATACCAATCGCTCCGCCGAGCAGCATGATGAGGAGAGTCTCCGCCAGGAACTGGGCTTTGATGTGCCGCTTGCGTGCGCCCAGCGCCCGTCGCAGGCCGATTTCGCGGATTCGTTCGTCCACCGAGACCAGCATAATGCTTCATGACTCCCACGCCGCCGATGCCGAGGGTCAGGATGCCAATGAATATCAACAGGACTTGCAATCCGATGGTGATGCCGTTGATCACTGGGCGAAATTCTTCGCGTCCGAACATCTGGATGGCTTTTTGTCAGTTGGAGAAAACTGCTGGCGATTCGCTACGGCCGCCAACACCTGGGCCATCGCACGCTGCTCGAACTGCGGGGCTACCGGCTCGAATACCATCACCGCAGCTTGCTTGGTGTTCCAGAGGTCAGCCGGCCGCGGAGTACGGGATCCAGGCGGATTCGTCGTCGCTGGAAAAATAGTTGCTGAGTTGAATCTTGCGGCCCATGGTGCCGACTACCGTGAAACGGACTCCGCCGATGACTACGGTCTCGCCTACCGGCGGGACGTCCGGCAAATAACTGTTCGCGCACGCGTGCGCCAAGAGAATACGACTCGACGGCGCTCCAGTTCGTCGAGTGAGTTGATCCAGCGTCCCTCGGAGGGTTCCTCGTTGCGCATCTCGCCATATTCGGGGCAGACGCCGCGCACGGCCGCAGTCCCGACCATGCGATTTCCGTAGGCAATGCCTGGACGGCGCACCGTTTCGAGGCACGCATGCTTCACGAAGTTCGCGGTTTCCTTGACCATATCGAGGTCGGCTTGCTCGAAGACAACTTTCTTGCCTGCGCGCTGTCCGCCAGGCTGTTCGCTGGTCTGCTGCGGCCAGCAGATGACGGCGCCTTTGCCGAAGGCGTTGAAGCCGCTCACGAGGATTTGGCGAAAGCTGCCACCGTAGGCGATCAAGCAGTGTGACGGTGGCAATTCCCCAGACGATTCCGAGCATGGTGAGCGCGCTGCGCGTGCTGTTGCGGCGAAGGGCGGCCCAGGCTTCGTTGAAGATTTGAAAAAGCATTAGTCCTAAAGCCCCGGTTCTTGTTATGAACCTCAGGGCACGGCTAAAAGCCGTGCCCTCCCAAGCCACACTCTCTGATAGCGGAACTATCCTCCGGCTTCGTGACGCAAGGCTTCGATTGGATCGATCGCGGCGGCGCGGCGCGCTGGATACAGGGCCGAGAGGATGGCGATGGTCCCGAGCACACCTAACGACAGAGCCCCCGTCTGCCAGAGTGGGAAGCAGTCCAGCGAAGAAATCCGGCATGGGGAGCAGGTCCACGATTGCGCAAAAAGCGAAGGCAATGACGAGGCCGATTCCTCCGCTTACGAGGGCAACGACCAGCGCTTCCAGGAAAAATTGGCGGAGGATGCTACGCGCGGGAGCTCCCATGGCTTTGCGCACTCCGATTTCGCGCGTCCTTTCCTGAACAGCGACGAGCATGACGTTCATCACGCCGAGTCCGCCGAGGAACAACGTCACGATGCCGACCGCGCCGAGGAAATATTTCATGCCGTCGGTCATGGTGCGGAATGCTTTCGCTTCCTGGATGGTGTCCCAGATGGGGCAGGCTTCTTTGTCCGCGGGATCGTAGTTGTGAAGGCGGGCGAGCACGCGGCCGAATTTGTCCTTTGCAGGCTTCGTGCTGCTCGACCGATCGCGGGACAACCAGCAACTGGTCGAAGGTCTCGGGCGTGCCAGGAGGTTTGTCGGGAAAGTCGCGGCGCATCGCCGAGTAGGGGATGAAAACTTTATTTACATCCCAACCGTCGTAGCTGGAGTCCTGCTTCTTCGATGACATCACACCGATCCACGGTGAATGGGACGTCGTTGAGGTAGACGAACTGATCGACCGATGAACGGCTTCCGAATAGTTGTTTCTTGGCATCGGAGCCGAGAAAGCGACGCGGCGCGCCTTCCGGATGTCGTCGGAGTTGTAGAAACGTCCTTCACTCACCCCCAGGCTGCGGATCTCGGAAAACTCCGGCATTGAGCCGGTGACCGTAAAGGCGGCAGCGTTGAAGGCTGTGTGGGACGCGTACATCGTTCTGTTCGAGTTCCGGGATCGCGTACTGACAGTCGGGCGCTTCGGCCTGAAGGTGAGGCAGATCGGAATCGACCCAGTGAACCAGGCGTCCGGCGCGGGTTCCCCGGCCTGCAGGCTGGTGCGGCCGTGGAAGACGATCATCAGGTCGCGACCGAGAGTCTCAGCCTCGCTTAGCTTGTCCGACGCGCAGACCCTCGCCGGCGGCAGTCATCGAGTACGATGGAGACAACGCCCCAGGCGATTCCGAACATCGTCAGCATTGTCGTGCCACGGTGCGCCCAGCAGGGTTCGGAAGACGTCGTGGATGAGATCGCGAAACGACATGCAAAGGGTTCGACGAAAGCACGTCGCAACAACGGAGGCGGAACTTGCCTCAAGTGGATTTATACGAAGACGGATAGAGGTTGGTTCCAGGGACCTTCACTCGATACGGTGATTCAGCAAGTAGAGGGCGAAACCCGGTCCCACCAACTCTGGAACTGCGTTGAGTGCGGATTCGCATTGCTGGCGATGACGTTCTTTCCGGTCGCGAACCCGAGTGGCGGAGCGCAGGCAACAGGTCAAACGTTATGTTGGCGGGCTGGAAGTTCTTGGGATCGGCTTGAGTAACGTAGTTGATCAGCGAGCCGAAGGCCGTGACTCGGGGCGGAGGAACTGGTCTCGCTGTCTAACGCGAGGGCGCGCTGCGCTCAGGCCGCGCGAGCAGTCCGGTGGCGATAGATTCTACGTAGCCTTCCACTCCGCATATCTGGCCCGCGAAGAGCACATCAGGGTGATTCTTTCATCTGTAGAGTCGGAGTGAGCAGCGTGGGGGAATTGATGTAGGTGTTACGGTGAATTTGTCCGTAGCGGAGGAAGCGGGCTTGCTCCAGTCCTGGGATGAGACGCAGAACTTTCCCCTGCTCACCGAATTTCAAGTGGTTCTGGAAGCCTACGAGATTGTAAGAATCGGCGCGCAGATTCTCCTGCCGTAATTGGACGGCGGCATAGGGGATCCGGCCCGTTCGCGGATCTTTCAAGTCCAACTGGCTTCATGGGACCGAAGCGCAGAGTGTCGCGGCCGCGGCGTGCGATTTCTTCGATGGGCAAACAGCTTTCGAAGTAGTTGAGTTTCTCCCAATCCTTTTCTTCGACGGACTGTGCAGCGAGCAGAGCGTCAGTAGAACGTGTCGTACTCATCTCTCGACATTGGACAATTGATGTAGTCGGCGGATCCCTTGTCATAACGAGCTGCCAGGTAGACCTTGCTCATGTCGATCGAATCGGCTCCGACGATGGGGCTGATGGAATCGTAGAAAAAGAGGTGTGTGTCGCCCGCAGGTCTCCGCGCTGAGGCGTGCAATTTCCTTGCGAAAGCGCGTCTGAAGTCAGAGGGCCGGTGGCGATGATGGTGATGCTGCCCGATATCGATTTGGACGGCTTCTTCGCGGCGAATGTGAATCAGAGGTTCGCGGGAGATTGCCTCAGTCACCTTGCGGCGAGAACTCGGCGCGATCGACGGCAAGAGCATGCCCGGCCGGCACGGCAGTTTCGCAGGCCAGTTCAAGCAAGCAGAGATCCGGCGCGGCTGCATTTCTTCTTTCAAGTAGCCAGGGGCTGTATTTTCGCTCTCTGACTTCAGGGAGTCTGAGCAAACGAGTTCGGCGAAATCGGCGGTTTGGTGCGCGGGCGTGGTGCGAACGGGCCGCATCTCGAAGAGGTCAACGGGAATGCCACGCCGGGCGCACTGCCATGCGGCTTCTGATCCGGCCAATCCGGCGCCGATGATTTGTACTCGCTTCGTCACGGGCAGCCTTGTTTGCCAATTTTTTGTAAGAGGATCACCCATCAGCAATACGTCTCGCCGGTCGTCGAGAAAATGGCCGCCGATGGATTTGTACATCACAATGGCGGGCTTGTTCCATTCGAGGACTGCCCATCGAAGAAAGCAAGACGCAATTCTCGTGGCGGTAAGCGCGACTTTCGCGAGGAGAGCGGTGCCAATCCCGTGTCCGCGAAAAGCAGGACGGACGAAGAGGTCCTCGAGATACAATCCCCGCGCGGCTTCCAGGTCGAATAGCCAAAGAAAAGGGCGAAGCCAGCAGGCTTCAACCGTCCACTCAGCAATCAGAGCACGAAATCTCGAAGTGGCGCCAAAACCGTCGCGGGCCAGATCGTCCGCGGTGATGCGGACTTCGTTGGGTTCCTTCTCGTAGTCGGCTAATTCCCAGATGAGAGTTCTGAGCAGCGCGAAGCGTCGTCAATAGTGGCTGGGCGAATCGTCAACATGGCAGTAAGCGGGCTCGAGGTGCTCATGATGATTATAGTGGGGCACGAAACATGATTGCAGAAGTCAAGTGGGATTGCGAAGCAACCCGGTTTCACTTCTGCAATCTGACTTCTGCAATTACAGGATTATCGTCGCCTACTCGTCGCACGCGTCCACGTGTTCGCGATCGAGATATTCGAGCAAGGGGATAGCGTATTTGGCTGACTCCAGTGGGTCTTTGAAGCGGGCTACGTCGATCTTCGGGGTCGCGTTTTCAATGCGACTATTTTCTGGCGGAGATCGGTGAGCGCAGCTTGATGGAAGACTAGATCGTCGGATATTTTCACCAGAAGTTTTCGCGCAATAGTAGGGTCATGATTTTTCTGAGCTCGAACTTTGTCCACTTTCAAGCCAGCCAATACTTCTTTCAGCGAAGGTACCCCTTGAGTCCGGCCGAGGCAAAAAGCCTGTTCGATAATTTTCTTCGATTCGGATTCTTCGTCTTTCATGACGACGCGCGGCCAGGAAGGTAGACGAGTTCGCCGGTTACGGCTAGCTTTATTCGCGAGTAACGCATCGATTCGGACGAGAAAACTGCACCTCGCTCACTTGCGACCGATCGCGCAGTTCTTCCTTGCTGATTCCGGCGACAGCGGATTCTTCCGGTGAAAATCGTTTACCAGCGTTGTGAGCAGAAGACATTAGGAGATCGAGAACGATGCGGCACTTACGAGAGTCTCGGCAATTTCGTGGACCGCTTTCCTTTGGATGGCTCCCATAACCAATTCGCGAAGGATGAATAACTCATAAGCCATTTCGATGGTGGCTTGGGATAGCGACAGTCCATTCTTGCCGCGCCGGGCAATACGCGCTTCGAGGATGGTTTCCGCGGAGAGCATGCTCCAGGTTCTTCCGAGAAACTCCTGCACATTTTCGCCTTGGGAGCGGATTTGCGTCAGACACGACTCCTCACCGATGGGTCACGGCGGGCGAAAACTGACGCCAGAATGAATCGGTCTCGGGCACGAGAAGAGTGGGTTGGGCGAGCCTGAGTTGAGCCAAGCATTGCGCTCCCGGAGCGATTTGCTTTTGCGCCATAGATGCGTGCTTCGGCAACTGTTTCCATCGGCATACGCGTGAAAGTGAACGCGGGCGCGATGCTCAGGGAAGCTTGGCGGATGCGAGCAAAGTGAGAGAAACATCGAGTCGCGAGGGTGGCTTGCAGAGTGTCCGGCGGGGCGAGTCATGCCGCGCGCCCAGATCATCGATCCGGGATGGCGGCGAGATTCAATGCAGCGCTGACCGGCAGGTGCCTGGTCGGCGGCGGTTCCGATGTGCTTGCACTCCACGAACACGTACGCGCCGGGTCGAGGAAATACCTCAGTTCTTCTTCTTTCGAAACCGTTCGGACACTAGTGTGCCGGTTACGACGATGTAAAGCCCTTCATGGTAAAGACGCGGTCGAACGAACCGGGCGATGGCCGCGGAGACTTTAGCGAGACTTTGCTGGCAAGATTACTTTCGCTGAGTGCCGCACGCAATTCCGGGAGACCGGCGCCCGTCAGAGCTGACGGCGACTGTCAGGTATTCGAGGAATCGAGAAGCGATCGCGCAAGAAATCTTCTACTTCGAGTCGGACAACGTCGAGCGTTCCCGCATCCACCGCGTCGGCCGCGGTGAGAACGGGTGATGCCGCTACGGATTCCGAGAAGACGGCAGATATCGAAGTGCTCACGAGTTTGGGGCTTGATGCCTTCGTCGGCGGCGGCAATGACAAAACCAGATCGATTCCCCTCCTACGCCAGCCAGCATGTTGCGGACGAAACGCTCGTGACCGGGCACGTCAACAAATCCAAAACGAAAAGGTCACCGTTGGGCGCGGGCAATTCGAGGTGTGCAGATCCAATGTCGATGGTGATGCCGCGGCGTTTTTCTTCGTCGGTGGTCGGCGTCTATGCCGGTGAGGGCTTTACCAGGGACGTCTTGCCGTGATCCGATGTGCCCGGCGGTGCCGACGATTACCGACTTCGTGGGGGACAGTATAGCTGTGGGGGACACCGCATCGGTTGGCTTATTCATGGCCTAAAGAAGTTGCTACCCAAAGTGTATTCAAACAATTTACAACAGCGCTTACGCATTACTATTGTCGGACAGGAGTGTCCGTTTCCTAGACGCGCGTCTCCGATGGCCTGACCGTCCCACGCACTTATAATTTTGTTAGCAGAGGTAGAAAATGCATTCCTTGATCGGATCGGTGCAGTCGGCGGCGTCTTTCTAGCAGTCGTGCTTCTCTGGCAGGCAGCGTTAGTACTGCCCTCTGCTCTTTGCCATCCGACTGCCCTTCTCTTTTGTTGCTCATTTCTATACGCGAAGACAGCAGGAACTGAGCGCTGCGCTTAAAGGAACATCCAAGAACACCATGTGTTCATTGCCGGAGTTCTTGCTGTTCGCTTGTCCCTTTCTCGCCGGTATTACCGTTTTTCGATTACGTCGCGAGCGGTTTTTATCTGGAACTGGGGTGCCTTCGTGCGCTCTGCGGTCATCCCTTTCGGTCGCTGGATTTTTGGATCAGCCTCTCCAGCGATTGGAGGGACTTCGGCCAGAAAGAAGTTGGCTTTTCAGGTGAATCTCTTGCACTATTGTTTCTAACGCCTGACATGTTTCTAACACCTGACACTGATGTCCCCTGCTTGCATGGATCCTTCTTAACTCCTGTAGAATCTAATAATTCAAAGGGGATTGACCGATATGAAGCCAGCTATCCATCCTAACTATCACGAAGTGCGGGTGCATTGTGCCTGTGTGGAAATGCGTTCGTGACGCGCTCGGCACACACCGTGGGGACATCAACGTGAAATCTGCTCGGCTTGCCATCCATTCTTCAGGCAAGCGAAACTGCTGTGGATACTGCCGGCCGCATTGAGCGATTCCGCCGTAAATATGCCAAGAGCGATGCCGGGAAAGCGGACGCTGCCAAGGCTGAAGCGACTAAGAGTAACTGGTTGCACCGGCGACGGGCGAGAGTGCCCGTCCTGCAACGAAATGGTTACCAAACCCTCGCTGTGGTGGGGGCTTTGTTTTTGGGAGAAGGCTATTCGCGGGTTCGCCTACGCAGGATGAGTTTGTTTCCGGCTACCAAGCCTACCGTCAGCAGCACGATGCCCCTCCATTGCGCTTGACGTTACCATCACCAGCGGATGGTGCGGCTCGTTCAGCATGAACGCATTGGGCCATCCACGCGCCGGCAATGCGTTGACGGGAACGGGTCAACGCGGTCTCCAGGCCACGGGCCGTCTGCATCAGCAACTCAATACCTTTGAGAGAGGCGTTGCCGCGAGTCCCCACCGATATCACGAGCGACGCCTGCCAGGAAGGTTTGTGCAGACCCCTGGCGGGTTTGCCTTGGCATAGGCGCGCGACTAACTCCCCGGCTTCCAGGCGGACGCGCTCGTCTTCCTCGAGCACTTGTGGCTTCGTCCAATTTCGTTTCCTTCGCGTACACCCATGCGTACAGCAGAGGTAGCGCAGCGCGGATGTGCAGAGCCACCGTCAGGCCCCAAGGGGCAACAGCGGACCACGGGAAGGGTGGCAATCCCAGGCTACTGCATTACAGGAACGTGATTCGTGATATTGCTGAAACGCAGATGAGGGGCTGTAGCAGAAGCGAAACAACGCCAGTCAAGGCCTGGCTAACAGCGAGCATGCCGATGACGATGGCACCGATGTACTGAGTGCGGAAGATCCGCGCGGATCACGCTCCTCATAAGCCGCGAATTCTGCTACCGTGATGGGAGCGGCATTGAAAAGGACGTAAAACAAAGCTAGTGCGGAAGTTCGCCAGGACAATTCGGTTTTGCAGTAATGTGACCGCGGACCTTTGCGGGTGAGGACAAGGCGGCGGACAAGAGTGTCCGCCCTACCCCGACCATTCCCCGCTAGCCTTTGCAAAGAGACGGCAGTGTCTGCAAATCTCTCCCTGCTACGGTGCTCGCCCACTATGGCGGGCGTCACGGAACACAGGTATTCCGGCGTTTCATCAAAAATCTGGGCGGATGCGGGCTGGTCATGACCGGAGTTCGCGTCGGCCGATGGAGTGTTGCGCGACCAGCGCGTCCGGGGACGGTATCTGCATTTTAAGCCGAAGGGACGAGCATCACCTCGTCCATCCGCGCAGCTTTTCGGCAACGCTGATCAAAAGTGCTGAGCGAAGCGGCGCGTCTGGTGGAAGATCTCGGATTCGATCTGATCGATCTTAACCTGGGATGCCCTGCGAAGAAAGTCGTGAAGTGCAATGGCGGATCAGGGGCTGCTGCGTGATTTGCCTTTGATCCGCACGATCTTCGAGTCAGTTCGGGCGGCGGTGAAGATTCCATTTACGGTTAAGTTCCGTGCTGGATGGGTATGACGGCGAAAGAATCGTCCTGCGTGGAACTGGCACGCCCTGGCCTGAAAGACTGCGGGCTATGTGCGGTCGCACTGCCATGCCCGTACTCGCGAGCAAGGCTACAGCGGCGCGCGCGCTGGGAGTGGATTGCTGCGGTGAAACATGCGATCAGAATTCCCGTGATCGGCAACGGAGACATTCGCTCGCCTGAGGACGCGTGTGCAATGGTGCGCAGAACCGGCTGTGACGCCGGTCGCATGATCGCGTCGTCATGGCGCATCGGCGAATCCGTGGATCTTTCGGCAGATTGAACAGTACGTCAGCCGGAAGCTTCGCTCGGTTTGGACGGGTCAGAGACACTGTCCCCGCAGATTCTACGACTTGAGCCAGCCGAGGCCCGGATCGCTGCCAGATGATCCGCACCTATTTCCAGATATGCTGCTCGAAGAGGAGATGCCCGGCTCGGAAGGAAAAATGGAACGACTAAGTCGCCTCATGGTTCACGCACGGGGCCGCCGGGCGGCGCAGCGCTCCCGGAAGGCGATTTACGAGGCGGCGAAGAGCGGGGTGGAGGAGATTCTTACACAGAACGTCGAAGAGTTCTTCCAGGAGCAGACTTTCCAGATCTCAGTCAGCTGAGTTTCGCCAGTCGCAATTTGCTGTTTCTCGTCTCTCTCGATGTACCCCAAGGAATTGTCGAAGGTCGTGCGTGAACACTGTCAACCCGCTTTTCGAGGCATCGCCTGCGCGTAGTAGCGCTGCTTGCTTTCTCCATGGTCTGTATCGGGTATAAGATCGGAGCGCGCCATGCACCCCAGGCAATGTCAAGTGAGCGCTGAAGTTTGGAATCAGGGTTCAGAAATGCTTAACAGGCGGTCTGGCCTCCACACTTCGTACGATTACGGCTTGCATGTGAGGCGGTGTGGCCTGGGAAAGTCTCTACCGAGATGCCCGGCGTGACTTTCTTCGCCTCCCCTCAGCAATGTCTGTCCGACCCTTCTCCACAAGCGGGATCAGCGGTTCACTGACAAGTGAAGCTACGATCGCATCGCGCGTTCTGCTGGGAGCGGCAGGAGATGTTGCCACTCCCCCTCAGGTGCGTAGTAGCGCGCGGGAATGTCCGGAAGGATTTTTTCGTCTTTTGCGCACCGTGTTCCATCCACAGTGGTCGAAGTGCAGGTGTGTGGGTGATAACGATGTCGATGTCTTCCGGGCGCGGTTCCGGTGGCACGCAAATTATCGAGAAGCTTGGCTGGCTGCGCGTAGATCTTGATCATCTTTTGCCGGAAAGTTTGTCACCGATGCCGGTTTCGATCAAGGATGTTTTTGTTCCGGTGCGCACGAGCAACGGGGTTCGGTCCGGTGTGTTACGCGGTTGTCTGACTCATCGGCAGCAACTCTTCTGGACCACCAGCGTCTTCGGCACAACGCCAAAGAAAGCTCCGCCGTCGAGAAGGTAGTGCCGCCGGAGACGACCGTAAGTTCGAAATCGCCGATGGTTGTGCGATGCGTTGATCACCAGCCCGTTAGCACTTAGCAATTAGCACTTGAGCCTCTTTTAACCCTCCGAGCGCCTTTCACTTGTGGAGCAGCCGAACGAGTCCAGCAGCAAACATCAATACTCCGAAGAAGATCCAGATTGGTCGAGAGAATCGGAGTGGCGGTGGATAGCCCGGTTTAGCTCAAGGCGGTGGCCGCTGACGGCGAAGATCGCGAAGAACCAAAATTATCAAGGAGTACTGCCCTAAACGACCGCATCACCCAATTCTCGTTCATGTTTTGCACTTCGGATCCGAGATTGCATCACCGATTTCGCCAAGCGGTAAGTTGCCAAATGCCGAAGAGCGCCTCAGCTAACTTTGATTCTTTGTTCCGAAATCATCCCATCGAGTGAAACAAACAGTGCGAGCGCGCTGCTGGCCCCGATGACACGCGTGTCTTGTTCGGATAGATCCATCAAGCGAAATGCTGTGCCGGCTTTGATTAGCGCGTCGGTCATCTGGATCGTGTTCTGGAAGTGCACATTGTCATCGCTCGGTGCCGTGGGCCAGAAAGAGCGACCCGCAGATTTCCGGCGGCGCTGACGATCGAATCGTCGTAGCCTTTCGGATTGTCTTGGCGCAATCCCATGTAACGCTCGGTATAGATGGAATCATAGTTGCGCTGACTGGTTACGGGAGCCACTGGAGATTCCGGCTTTGAAGCGTCCAGGTGGTGAGCGCGTAGAGGGTCATCGAGCCGCCGTTCGACCATCCCCAGATTGCGGTGCGTGTGGGATCGAGTTGCGGATACTGCGCCTGCGCAGTTGATCGAGGCCTGCGAGCTGGTCTTTTAGTTCGACTCCGCCAAACTGTCGTTCGCCGGATGGCGGCTGAGAATTTCTTGCCGCGATCAGGGCTGCCCCGATTGTCGAGAGTAAAAATGGCAAAGCCCTCTTGACCAGTATCTGATGAAACAATTCCGTTGTTCCGCCCCAGGACTTGCGCACGGTCTGCCACCCGGCGGGGCCGCCGTAAACGAAAACGATCAGCGGGATTTTCTGGCGAGGAATCGGACATTGGGCGGTAGCTGCAACCCCCGTACAAGAATCGTGCCGTCGTCGGCCTTGAATTCCAGATATTTGGGCGGGACCAAGCTGTACTCAGCGACGCTTCGAGCTTCCCAAACCTTCTGGCACGAGCCACCGGGCGCGCAGACTGACAGTCGCGGCGGATTGCAACGTGTCGGAGTGATGCTCGACATAGTGCTTCGCATCGTCAGCAAAATCTCCGGTCGTGCTGCCATCTTCCTGAGACAGCGCTTGCCATACTCGAACCGTCGAGCTTTGACTGAGAATAGCTGCTGTCCCGGCGCGGATCGTCCTTGTTCGCGGTGAAGAAGACCGTGCCCGCCTCCTCGTCCCATACCGTTGATTCTCGAGTATTTCGTAGTCGCCGTTCTCGAGCTTGTCGTTCGAGCTTCGCGTCGGCGGCGAGCGGATCTTGCGTTAGTTAAAGCTGTAGAGATAAATGTGAGTGTGCCCGTCGCGCCAGCTGGTCCATACGGAAGCGGTCGCCCGATTTCAGGATGTCGAAAGTCGTCGTTCACGTTGACCCAGCGCATCCGGCGACCGACTCGGTCAGCACTTTGCGCAGTCGCGACCTGACTTCGTCTCGATGAAGTAGAGATCCATCGTGTCCTGCTTGCGAGTTCAGAAGCTCCGCCCAAGCCCAGCCTTCGCGAATCCAGCCGAAGCGGGGGAACGTAGGTGTCCTCGTCGTCGGTGAGTTTGATCCAGCGCGGCTTGCCGCCACCGCTGCTGACCAGCGCCCAGTCGAACTAGCCGGGTTCGAATCCCCAGCTTTCGGATACTTTTCGGCGTCCACGTGAGGATGAGTTGGAGTCCAGTCTACGATTGGATAGGTGGGACACTCGCGATCTCGTCCGTCTGGAGAAACAGGATGTCGTGCCCCTCCGGGCGACCAGAAATAGTTGCTGCGCACAGCCGAGTTCTTCCGCGTAGACCCAGTCGACTTCGCCGTTGAGGATGTTCTCTTCTTTGCTCATTCTTGTCTTTTGTCTTTTTGTCCCTTGGTCTCGTCACGAGTGAGCTGGTATTCACCCAGTTCGCCCGCAACCGGATGCACGTACAGATTGTGTTTGCGAACGTAAGCCAGTTGTTTGCCATCTGGGCGAGAATTTAGGATCATCGCTGGGATCGGCTGAGGACGGTAAGCTGCACGCCGGTTCCGGTGTTCGAGTCGAAATACCAGAGTTGGCCCTGGGAGTCGAACAGCAGGTGCTTGGAATCGGGCGACCAGACATAGGCCGCGACGTGATAACGCGGTCATCCGCTCTTCTCTCGCGCTCGTCCTTAATTTTGCTGAGCAGGCGGCGACAAAGTTGAGCCAGCTTGATCTCACTGACCAGGACTTTTTCTCGCCTGTGGTCGGTGTCCACGATGACCAGAGCTCTCCGCTGATTCGCTGCGCTGTTCGTCAGTCGTTGCACGAACGAAACCTTGGTGCAGTCGGGGCTCCGCTGTGGTGGTTTCGGGAGGACGGCCGGTTAACCCACCCTCGGCGAAGATCGCTTCGATGGTTAGAGGCTTGGAGGGTGTAGGGGTCTGGGCTACGAGTGGACTCGGCAGGCATAAGGCAAGGATCAGAGGGAAACAGTTTTCTCACGTACGACTCCGGTGCTCGGATCTACCCAACACTGGGGGACAAGTATAAGGCGAGGAGGAGTTCAGAGGAGATCCACAGAGTGAGGGCAATCGAATTTCCTGCAGAGCTTTCATATTCCGCCGCTTCGCGGCTGTGGCGTCGTTTCGGTGAGCAGTTCGCCGGAGACATTCGAGCACCCTATACCTATTGGTGCGATGGCGCTTGTAGAATTGCTCCCATCTCAGCCCCGACCGGATGTTTCCGTTCATAGGCCGCAATCGCCAATTCGTGCTGGAGGGTCAGGGCAATGTCGTCCAGGCCGTTGAGCAGGCAGTGCCGTGGGAATTCGTCCATTGCGAACTTGATCGACAAACCCTGCTCGTCGGCGACCGTTAGTTTTCGAGGTCAATCGACAATCGGTAGCTCGCGTGAATCGCGTGTACGGCGCATAATTTCTGTGACCTGATCGTCCGTGAGAGTAACGGTGAGAAGACCATTTTCCAGGCTGTTATTGGCAAAGATGTCGGCGAACGAAGACGAGAGATCACTACGTGGAATCCGTAATCCGCCAGTGCCCAACCGCGTGCTCGCACGAGACGATCCGCAGCCAAAATTCTTGCCCGTCACCAGAATCGTCGCATTGGCATAGCGAGGATCATGCAAAACAAAGTCGGACTTTCTTGTGCCGTCCGCGTCAAATCGCCAATCGTAGAAGAGAAATTCGCCGAAATCCGGTGCGCTCGATTCGCTTTAGAAACTGCTTGGGGATGATCTGGTCGGTATCGACGTTCACGCGATCGAGAGGAACAGCGTGCCCGGTATGGGTTCGAAAAAGGTTGCATAGTCAAGTTATGTCGCCGATTCCTCAGTTCGTCTCAGCTAATTTCCAGCTGCGAATATCCGTAAAGTGCCCGGCAATCGCCGCTGCAGCTGCCATCATCGGGACTGACCAGATGCGTGCGTCCTCCGCGGCCCTGGCGGCCTTCGAAATTGCGGTTGCTGGTGGAAGCGCAGCGCTCGCCGGGTTGCAGGATGTCGGGATTCATCCCCAGGCACATCGAGCATCCCGACTCGCGCCATTCAAAACCAGCCTCCAGGAAAATGCGGTGCAGTCCTTCCTGCTCCGCGGCGTGCTTTGATCGCCTGCGAGCCCGGCACGACCATGGCGCGCACCTTCGGGATTCACGTGATGTCCCTGCGCAACGCGCGCTGCGGCGCGCAGGTCTTCGATTCGCGAATTGGTGCAGGATCCGATAAAGACGCGATCGACTGCGACTCTGCTCGACCAGCGTTCCCGGCCGCAAATCCATATACGTCAGCGCCTGCTCTGCGGCACGCCGGTCGGTCGTTTTCCGGTAAAACTGTCCTAACGCGGGAACGCGTCGCCGTCACCGCCACCACCATCGCCGGGATTCGTTCCCCAAGTCACAAACGGCGCGAGCTGACGCGGCATCGATTTCGACCACGCGGTCGTAATTTGCGCTCCGGAGTCGGATCGCGAGCGTGCTTCCAGGATGCGATCTGCGCCGTCCCAGTCTTGCCGCTTTCGGCGCAAAGCGGCGATCCCTCGACATAGGTGAAAGTCGTCTCGTCGGGCGCGATCATTCCGGCGCGAGCGCCAGCCTCGATGCTCATGTTGCAGAGCGTCATGCGGCCTTCCATGGAGAGTCCGCGGACCGCTTCGCCGGTGTACTCGATGCACGTGGCCGGTGGCGCCGTCGGTCCCGATCCGGCCGATGATGCCGAGCGCGAGGTCTTTGGCGGTGACGCCCTCGGGCAATCGGCCGCGCACCTCAACCTGCATCGTCTTCGGCTTCTTCTGCGGCAGGCACTGCGTGGCCAGAACGTGCTCGACCTCCGACGTGCCGATGCCGAACGCCAGCGAACCGAATGCGCCGTGCGTCGAGGTGTGGCTGTCGCCGCAGACGATCGTCATGCCGGGCTGCGTGATGCCCAGTTCCGGACCGATCACGTGCACAATGCCCTGTTCAGGCGAATCCATGTCGAACAACGGAACCCCGAACTCACGGCAGTTCTTTCTGCAGCGCTTCAATCTGCCTGCGGCGATTGGATCCGCAATCGGCAGGCCGCGCGGCGTCGTCGGGACGTTGTGGTCCACGCGTTGCCACCGTGCGCAGCGGCTGGCGAACGCGTCGTCCGTGGGCGCGCAAACCGTCGAAGGCCTGCGGTGAGGTCACCTCATGCACCAGGTGCAGATCGATATAGAGAAGCGGCGACTGCCCTCTGGAGCAGCGACCAGGTGGGCGTCCCACACTTTTTCAAATAAGTGCGCGGTGCCATGATCATTTGCTTGCCGCGGAGGCGTGGACGGTGATGTTTCGGCTCTGCCGGGCGGTAGTTCAATTCCTAACAAGCGGCGGGCAGGTCCGCGATTTTGAGAAGTGAGGCCCATCCGGATATGATCGTTCCGCAAGAGTTACCAATACAGTCGCGGAGCAGCGTACTCCTGTCGCCAAAGCATGATTCGGAAGTCAATCGGTTGAACAACGATTCTCGCCTTCGAACATTCTGTATTGCTGTTCGCATGCACGGTTTGCGCCCTGCTGATCCAGGGTATCATCCGGCCTTGAAGACGATGCGTTCTACCGTTGCGGCCATCAAGCACAATCTCAACGCGTTGTTTTTCGTACGACGCGGATTTCTTTCGCCTGCAATTTCAGGCAACAATCTTCGACAAGTTGATTGCGGCTTCCATTCGCCCGACCCATCAGCCGATCGAGTGGGCGCTGTTGTTGTGGCAGTTTGCGGCGACTTTTCTGATCCTGTGGGGCTGTTTACGGATCAGTCGTCGCTGTTTCCCGCGCGCGCAGGCGCTATGGGCGGGAGTGATGCTTGTGGCTGTCCTGCTTACGATTCCGGTCTCGGGCACTGCTCTGAGCTTGACGGACCAGTGCACCTGCACCCGCGCGCTTTGGCGACGGCGGCTGTCCCTGGCGGCGATCGTCGCCACGCTGGACGAGCGACGCCTGCTGGCGGCTGTGCCTGCTGGGAGCCGCCTTTCTTACGCACGCGATCGCTGGCAAGTTTCGGCGTTTCCCTTTGCATTTTCCTCGGGTGGAAAGGCGGGAAGCCTAATGGCAGATGGCGTCTCTCCTGCTGCCCCTGGGATCGGGTCTTTCAACCCTCGTCCGACGCATGGCGTCAGGCTGCTTCCACTCGCCGGTTTTTATTTTTGGGTCAATGGTCGTGAGCATGAGCGGCTGGGTGTGTTCGCTCCGCTGATTCTGCTTTGGTGGTTTCACCGGTTAGCGGAGTGCAAGGAACTCCCGTTGGTCGTCGCGTCTGGCTTTACGTCTGGTTTACTTCGGTGTGTTTCAGACTTTGGTGGCCCTGGTGATCATGCTGCCGCCGCAGTTTGAGCCGGCTGCTTCCCGTTTGAACCGATGCGCTACTTGCAGCTGATCTACCTGCTGCTCTTCCTGATTGCGGGCGGATTTCTGGGGCAGTACGTGCTTGGAAAGTACGCGATATCGCTGGGTGTTGTTGTTTCTCCCGGCTCGGCTTGGGGAATGTTTCATGAGCAGCGGCGGATGTATCCCGCCACTGCTCATCTCAATTGCCAGGAAGAAGCGCAAGTAATCCATGGGTGGCGGCTTTCGTTTGGATACGGCAAAACACTTCTGTAGATAGTCGCTTTGCCTTGGATCCTCTGTACATGGAATTGCCGAGCGAAGATTTCCCACGGCTTTCGCGCGCGCTGGCGGAGCGCAGTGTGCCTTCGCCGACTCCGTCAAAGATGCCGGCATGGCCGCGCGGGTGCCACAGCTGGCGCCGCGGTGGCAAAGGGAGATTACAGGGCAAGCGGGATGGAAGAATTTCAAGCCACGGACTTTCAACGCCTGAAGAATACGTTTGGCGTAGACTGGGTCGTGCTCACGCTTCCCAGTGCGGGCATGAATTGTCCCTATCGCAATCGGGAGGTATCCGTGTGCCGCCTAGATTAACTTGCGATCGCATGTCAAAGGCGGACCCAGAGGAATTGAGGCTTGGTGAAATTCACCTGGCGCAACGCTGGGGCTCCCCCTACCGGACGAGCAATCCTTGTGGGTTTGGCGATCCGGCTGGTCGTGATTCCTTTTCTCTATCACTGACTGGATGGATCCTTTCGTACTTGAGCATTGGGCGTTCGGACGAGTTGCACGCTCGATTGCTCAGGGCCACGGCTTTGGCAATCCATTGGCGGACACGGGACCATCGGCGCTGCTACCTCCGATCTACTGCTGCTCGCGAGGATTTTTAAGATATTCGGCATTTACACGCGCGCTTCGATCATCGCTGCCCTGGTTCTGAATAGTCTGTTTTCCGCGTTCACTTGTGTCCTGGTTTTCCGGATTGCGGAAGGTGCTTCGGAAGCCGGGTTGCAGAGATGAGCATGCTGGGGATGGGCGCTATCGCCGTACGGGATCTCTACTACGAGAGCGGATTGGGCATGGTCGACTTGCCCTGGTGACGCTTCTCTGCCTGGCTCTTTTTAATGACCATCGAGCTGGAAAATTCCGACAAACTCCTCGATTGGTCGAGATTTGGTTTTTGGAGTGGCTTTGCAGTGCTGGTTGGAGACCGGTCGTCGCTCTCCGTGCTGCCATTGCTGGGAGCGTGGACGCTTTACCGGGCACGCAAACAAGGACGTCCATTGCTGGCGCCAGGCATGCTTGCTGTGATTGTGGCGATCTTGGTTGTCTCACCGTGGATCGCCCGCAACTGCCTCAATCTTCCACAAGGTTCATTCCTGTCCGTAGTGGCTTCGGGTTGGAACTGTACATCGGGAACAACGGCGATTCGCAGCATTGGGTCAACCGGAATTTACATCCCAACCATAGCGACCAAGAACTCAACGAGTATGTGCAGCGCGGCGAGATTGCTTATGGACCACAAGAAGGAGCAGGCCTTCGCGTTCATCGCCAAGTCATCCCGGATGGTATGTCGGGATGACGATACGCCAGGCGCTTTACCTGTGGGACCAGGCTATTGGAGCTCTCGCGCCTGGCTATCTCGCCGAGGAACCTTTAGATCTATCAACATTTTTGTCGCAACCACGATAACAATACTTGCGTTCACGGGCCTGCGCGTCTGTTTCGTCGCGATGCCAGCCTCGCTGTTCGGTTCGTGATCGTGCTTGGGTTTTTCCGCTTGCGTACTATTTCTCCCATCGAAACTTATTATTTTCGGCCGCTTGATCCGATTCTTGTGCTTCTTGCTGCTTATGCCTGTCGTCGGACCCCGTGATCCTGTTGCGGTATCCTCAGTTCCTATTGCCCTCCGAATCAAGCGCCAGTAGCATCTAATTCATAGATGGCTACCACCACTGCACGGCCTATTGTTCATCACAGACCGAGAAGCTTGTCCTCGAAGCGAAATCTTTGGGTTTGCCTACGACACGTTTATCAACAACAAGATCCGATTCATGCTGACAGCGCGCTGGGCATGGTGGTGGGGACGGCGTCGCTGATTCTGGTGGTGACTGTCGGGCTGACTGGCAAGCAATATGTCCTCAATCTGGTTCAGGCGATTGGGGCAAATATGATTTACGCCGATTATCGAGGCGGGGCGCAGCGCATCAATGCACGTCCGCGCCCGGATCCTCCTGACAGTGGTGACATGCAAGCGGTTTCGCGGCGTGCGCATGGTGTTGGTTGCGGCGGCTTCGCCGGTGGTGGTGCTGAACGAGCGCATCCCCTGTAGGCGACGGCAAGCAGCGCGAGATCCTCGTGATGGGACTTCTTCGGGAATATCGTAAAAGTCCGGCAAACCCGCTCGTACTCTCCGGACGCTTTTCGACGCCGGAAGATATGCAACGCCGGAACAAAGTGGCGGTCCTCACCAAATCACTGGCGGAAAAAACCCGCGGCTCGGTAGAAAAGCGCCTTCTGGACGCACCGTAAGAGCGGAGCGCCAGCCGTTTTCGTTGCCGTGATCGGCAGCTTTCAAGGAGAGCGTCACGATACTTTCGGACAATCGAGATCCAGGAAGGCACCATGGTACGATTCCGCACACAGTCAGCTTTCTGGTACTTCACGCCAACCGAGGCGGTTCATCAACTCTACTTTTCGGTTGGTAGGCTCCTGAATGTAATTCCAGCGACGGCCCGGAAATCTGCCGCGAGTTTTGCAGTGCTCGCCATCGTCCTGAATCCGTCTATAGCGTGCAAAACCTCAGTGAACTGCTCACCGTAGCAGGAAAAACGGCGAACGCGCTCACCGCGGTGTTAATGCTGATCTCGGCGGTTACACTGCTGGTCAGCGGGATCGGGATCATGAACATCATGCTCGCGACGGTGAGCGCTCGCATCCCGCGAAATCGGCATTCGCAAGGCGATCGGTGGCGACCAATCGCGAGATCCGCTTTCAGTTCCTATCCGAGGCGGTGCTGATCTCGCTGATCGGCGGGCTGATCGGGAGTTTTATCGGACTCGCGATTCCATTTTCTGTCCGTTTTCTTACCGCGTACGGATTCCCATCTCAGGGTTGTCGGCCATCATCGCGATTGTTGTGTCGTCGCTGGTAGGAATCATTTTCGGTACCATCCCCGCCAGCCGAGCCGCGCAACTTGATCCGGTTGAGAGCCTTCGCTATGAATGAGCATCGCGACGCGTAGTACTGTCCCCGTTCGACTCGCCAGCTCGCTCAATGCCGTCCTCGCTCGACTTGGCCCCCACGATTCTCCTAACCCGCGATTGCCGTGTCGGGCTTTAACATATCGCCGCTGCGCTGGAGTTCTCCTAACTCGACTTCAACGTTCGAGAAGAGTGCGTAACCAGACAAAGCATTAACTCGACAAAGAGCAGATTGGCGAGAAGCGAAAGGAGTTAGCGGCATGCTCGGCATGCGTTTGCCGCCGACATTGATCAATCGGTGACTTGCCGCGCCGGTGGCCGGTTTCGCCGAGGTTGTATTGACCTGCCGGACAGTTAAGCATTGTCTGCCCTTCTTATTCGCAGGTCGTGCTTTTTCTCACTTGCGCTGGACCTCTGCTATGCGTAAAGTGCCGGGAGCTTAGAGCAAAATTCAAAAGCAAAACGCTTCGGGTGGGTCCCCCGCCACACGTTAGTCTCCACTCGCTGGGAAGCTTTTTGTCTTTCGCTGACGCTGGGCCTGAACATTCGGGAAGGATGCCACCGTGTAGTCCTCACCCGTCCGTGTCAACCGAAGGTTCTTTCCTGGGGTCTGGCCGCCCCCTGCTTGGAGTGCAAATGAAAACCTGGAAACGATTCACCGCCCCCTTGCTGGCGGCAATAGTGGCTTATGTGTCTCTTGCCGCTGTAACTCAACTCCATTCGCTATCCGGAAATGAAGCTCCCTCTGGATTTGAAACACCAACCCTAGCGGAGAATCCTGGCAGTCAGAGCCATGGCAACGGTCTGGTCGACGATGCCACCGCTTGGCGCAACACAAGCCGTGTCTCGAAGAGGAAGACGGCGTCGACAAAGAGGCTTGGCCCACTGTTTTAACGCTCGTTCCTGCGCAGCACTGTCATCAGAACCCCGTCACCGGCGGAGGTAGCCAGGTCGCGGAGTTTCGCGTAGGCCACATGGATAACTGGCGGAAACTTTGTCAACCCTTCTCCTGGCGATCAATAACGGACAAGACTCGGTTCCCAACCGCTCTCTTGCCAATGACCGGGCGACCTGCGCAGAGGCGCAGGAACGGGTTCCCACGTCGGAGAACGTTTCGCACCTTCCGTATGTCGTTGAGCATTCTCGGGAGATGGTTTCGTGGAGGCGATCGACGACGCGACGTTGCAGAATATTGCCACGCAGCAGTCGGCGCTTACAAAGGCAAAGGTTCACGGCCAGTTCATCACGGTGCCGGTGTTGGAAGGCGGCGTGATGCGCGGTGGCCGCTTCGGGTGGAAGAATCAACACGCCAGCTTGCTTGTCATTCGCAGCCGACGCTTATCTCAACGAGCAGGAATTACCAGCCGCCTCAACCCGATCGATACGACGCAGCTTTGCAAGACGACGACCGATCCGGAAGATGTGGATAACGACATCGACGAGTTTGCGACGTTCATCCGCGGCACCTAAGGTACCGCCGGTCGACGCCGGATTGCTGGCCACTCCCGACGCGCAGGCTGGACAACAGATCTTCACGCAAATCGGTTGCGCCACCTGCCATGTTGCTTCCATCACCACCGCGCCCACCGGAACTGTGATCAATGGTGGGACGTTTGCACGTTCCTGCCGCTCTGGGTGGCAAGGTGATCCATCCATACGGTGATTTCCTGCTGCATGACATCGGAACCGGCGATGGCATCGTGCAGAACGGCCCCCGATACGATGAACAAGTGCTTACGACGCCGCTCTGGGGTAGCAATACGTAACTT
>ERZ1370068.2219-contig-1377_pt1 | contig 45426 bp, 64 predicted proteins | sample MGYA00561227_ERZ1370068 | MGnify/ENA primary metagenome ERZ1370068 (study PRJEB38410, sample SAMEA6850437) | metagenome | study: Metagenomic assessment of the ecological functions of the soil: analysis of the soil microbiota associated with the... | reverse complement strand
TGCCGCTTTGTTCAGTTACCATTATTGCAACCATGGATTGCAGGACGGGGCCAGCGCATTGATTCTGCGGGCCGAGCCGCCGCGTCAGTGGCGGGGCACCTCCGGCTCGTCACCGTGCGCGCCCTGCCGCTCGACGAGGTGCGAGCATCTCTTCCCTGGGCAGCCTGGTGACCATGGCCCAGTAGTAGATGACCAGGCCGAACACGGCGACGATCAGCATGTCCCACCAGAACGGGATGTTGCCGGTGTTGACCGGCGCGCGCCTCGGCGCCGCCGCTGTACTGGCCCTGCCAGGAGATGATGCCCATGCCGATCAGCCACACCGGCAGCCACACCGCCGACTTCCAGTCCAGCGGCGGCCGCTGCTTGTCGAACGCCATCGAGATGCCGATCAGCACGTACCCGATCACCAGCACGACGCCGAGCTTCCAGATCACCACGAAGCCCGACCAGTAGATGAGCAGGCGGGCGACGACGAACGCGAGCCGGGTTGAGGACCCCGGCGGCAGGCATCCGGTACGGCCGGTTCGCGTCCGGCACCTGCCCGCCGGAACGCGCCCACGGACAGCGGGGCGCCTGAGCGTACATGAGCACGCTCGCGCCGGCGATGATGCCGACCAGCGAGTGCCAGCTCGGGAACGGCAGCAGGAAGAACAGCCCGAACGACGAACGCGAAGATCAGCCCGACCCACGGGACGCCGTTGCTTGTTGACCCTGGCCGAAGATCTGCGGGTAGTACCGGTTCCTGGCCAGGCCGTAGCTGACCCGCGAGGTCCCGGTCGTGTAGATCAGGCCGGTGCCGGACGGGGAGACGAACGCGTCGATCCGCAGGATGTGCGCCAGCCAGCGCGAGCCCGCCCAGGGCCGCGACGGCCAGCGAACGGCCCCGCGAGGATGTCCGGGTTAGGTGATGCCTGCTGGAGCCCGTGGCCCGATCGTGGCTCGCGCGGCAGCGCGCCGATGAACGCGATCTGCAGCAGGACGTAGATCGACGGTGCCGATCAGGATCGAGATGATGATCGCCCGCGGCAGGTTGCGGCCGGGGTTCTTGATCTCGTCAGCGAGCTGGTCGGCCTGCTCGAAGCCGGAGTAGGCGAAGATGATGCCCGACAGCGGCAGTGCCGCGGTCAGGCCCTTGATGCCGCCGGGCAACGAGGCCGATTCCCGCGGCGGTGAAGTTGCCCGGCGTGGAACTTGAACAGCAGCACGATGATGGCCAGGACCGGGACCGCGACCTTCCACCACGTGATGACGTTGTTGACCCGGGCGAAGATGCGCATGGCCGAGGAAGTTGACCGCGGTGAACGACCGCCATCAGCACGACGCTCAGCCACAGGTCGGCACCGGTGACGTTCTCCGTCTCTGGCGTCGAACAGGCCCGGCCAGTAGTAGGAGGCGTACGTGCACGAACGCGTAGCACTCGATCGGCGCGATCGTGACCGCCTGCACGTACGAGAAGAAGCCGAACCCGATGCCTAAGCCACGCTGCCGAACGCGAAGTGCGGGAACCTGGCCGTCCCGCCGGAGACCGGGTACATCGCGCCGAGCTCGGCGTGGGAGAGGGCCAGGACGATGACTATGATCGCGGCGATGATCCAGGCCAGCACGGCGCGCCCCGCCGATCAGCATGCGCTGCAGTCAGCGCGAGCGAACAGCCAGCCGGAGCCGATGATCGACGTCTCGGATGCCCAGGTGGCGCCGATCAGGCCCAGTTCCCGCTTGAGGCCGACGTCAGTCGGTGCTGACGGTCGGCGGCTACAGACTCACTTGCCATGTTCGAACCTTCTTCCCGGGTTCGCATACGGGGATATAGCCCCAAGAGTTGGGCCTCATGGTAATGATCGTCAAGGATCATGAGAAGAAGGCGCGTGGCTTCATTTCCGGTAACGTGGATCACCGCGCGCGCCCACGTCCAGCGCGTTGCCCGGCTCCTACCTGGGCGTGCGTCCGCGACCGTGCCGCCGGCGATGCAGCTGGTCGGCGTACCGCGCCTTCCCGGTGCCCAGCGACCGCCTGGCGCGCGGGCGGCTAAGGTGCGGGCATGTTCTGCCGTCACCGCCACCCGCATCGATGCCGATGACCCGCTGGCCGGGCTGGAGCTCGGCGAGCGCCCCGACCCGTCCCCGCCCGAGCGGCTGGGAGACCGTCACCGTCAGGGCCGCCTCGCTGAACCATCACGACGTCTGGACCCTCCGCGGGGGTCGGGATCTCCGCCGACCGCCTGCCGATCATCCTGGGATGCGACGCCGCCGGGGTGGACGGGACCGGCCGCGGGTCGGTCGTGCACTCGGTCATCGGCGACCCTCGCCGCCTGCGGCGGCGATGGGACCCTCGATCCCGCGCGGTCGCTGCTGTCCGAGCGCTACGACGGGACGTTCGCCGAGCGGGTGATGGTGCCCCGGCGCAACCTGCTGCCTAATTAAGCCGCGCTGTCCTTCGAGGAGGCCGCCTGCCTGCCCACCGCGTACCTGACCGCCTATCGCATGCTGTTCGACCGGTCGGGCGCTCGCGCCGCGAGGTCCACCGTCCTCGTCCAGGGCGCATGGCGGCGGCGTGGCCACCGCGCTGATCCTGCTGGGGCGGGCGGCGCGGCTACCGGGTGTGGGCGACGAGCCGGAGCGAGGCCAAACGGGAGCAGGCGCTGGAGACTCGGCGCCGACCAGGTGTTCCCGGCCGGCGATCGGCTCCCGGAGCGGGTCGACGTGGTGATGGAGACCGTCGGCCAGGACACGTGGGCGCATTCCCTGCGGGCCCTGCGGCCGGGCGGCCGGATCGTGATCTGCGGCGCGACCAGCGGGGCGGTGCCGCCCGCGGAGCTGAACCGGGTGTTCTTCCTCCAGCTGTCGGTGGTCGGCTCCACCATGGGCAGCCGCGACCAGCTGGGCAGGCTGCTGCGGTTCTGCGAGCAGAGCGGCGCGCGGCCCCGGATCGACCGGACGCTCCCGCTGGCGCAGGCCGCGGACGGGTTCCGCCGCGATGATCGCTGGGCGAGCTCGTTCGGCAAGGTCGTCGTTCACCGTCGCGGTGACGGGGCGCCGGCCCCGGGCGTCAGCTAGGCAACGGTGGCGCTGGCCTCGTGATCACGGCCTCACGGTCAGCTGCCACGACGGTACGCTGACGCAGCTCATGATCACGTGCGCTGACTCGCGCCGATGCTCACTCCGGCACGGCGCTGACCTCGTGATCCCGGTCGGCAGCGTCAGTTCGCGCAATCGCTGCGGCCGCTTACCGCCGCGCCCGGCGGTGCCTGGCGCCCGGCCGCTGCCACGTCCGCGGTGGCGCCGTCGGCCGGCTGCTGCGGCCACGGTGCCCGCCTCTTGGCCGGTGTCCTGGCAGGCGGGCCGTTACGGCAGCGGTCGGTGGCGGTGACGCGGCGTGGCTAGGCCGTGGCGGCGAACACCTCGGCCTTGATCCGGTCGAGCGTCTCGTCGAGGATCACCCTCAGGTCGGCCAGCGCGTCCTCCGCTGACGGCCTGGGCGTGCCAGGCGGCCGATCCGCAGATCCGCGGGCGAACTGCCTGGCCAGCCGCTCCAGGTCACGGTAGCTGCGAGCCGGAGGGTCCGCCCGCGCCCGGCCAGCCACCCCAGCCGGAGCCCGCCGCCCCAGCCCGGGCCGCCTGCCCATCCCGGCCAGTCGCCCCAGCCGGCCGCCGCGGCCGCCGTGGCCGCTGGCCCGCTTCCGTCTTCAGGCTCATCCTCGGCTTGCGCCGCTGCCCCCGGCACGTCGCCCGCCTCACTCGGGCGTCTTCCCGCGCTCTCGCCGCGCCTGCCGCCGCTGGCCGCCGCTCCTGCTGCGCTGACCCGGCTCGCGTCCGGCTCGGCCGGGCGTCTCCGCCGCCGCGGTGCGGTCTGCTCATGTCCCGGGCGGCCGATGCGAGTTCCTCGCGCAGGCTCCGGACGGTCTCCCGGACGTCCTCGGAGACTTCGCGGGCGATATCGCGGACCGAAGCCGTGATCTCTTCCTCGAGCTCGCGCCAGGTCGTCCAGGCGTGCGTGCAGCTCTTCCCGGCCCTTGTCGGTGATCCGGTACACCTTCTTGCCGTCGATCTCGTCGTGAGTGACCAGGCCCTCTTCCTCCAGCCGGGCCAGCCGCGGGTAGATCGTGCCGGGCGACGGCGCGTACACCCCGAGGAAGCGGTCCTGCAGCAGGCGGATGACCTCGTAGCCGTGCCGGGGCGCCTCGTCGAGCAGCTTGAGCAGGTAGAGGCGGAGGCTTCCGTGCCGGAACACCGGGCTCATGAGGCATCCTTCGAGGTCTCGGGGCCGCCCTCGGCGAGCCCGGCATCGGAGTTGTTGCGCTCGAGCAAGGTGACCTGGCCTGACACGCTGGTGATGAGCAGCCGTCCGGCGCCGGAGCCCAGGGTCCCGCTGAGGATACTCGCGCCGGGGCTGCGGGAGGCGCGTCAGACCGCTGAACTCGCTCTGCACCGGCCGGTGGTGGACCGCAGTTCCACCCGGGTGCTGGCTTCGGCGGGCAGCCGGATCGCGACCTCGCCGGAGATGGTGGTCACCCGCAGCGCGCCACCCTTGTTCAGCTCGACGTCGGCGGTCACCCGGCCGCTGACGGTCTTGGCGTCGAGTTTCTCGATGGCGCCGTCGGCCATCGTCAGGTCGCCAGAGACCGAGTTGAAGCCGACCTGCCCGTCCAGCCCCTGCGCCTCCATGTCGCCGGACAGGGTGGTCGCGTCCACGGCTCCGGTCACCCCGTCGAGCGTGATCTTCCCCGGAGACGCTCTTGACCGAGGTGGTGGCGCTGATCCCGGATATGACGGCGCTGGCGCTGACGACGCCGAGCTGGGTGGGGCACTCCGGCGGCACCATGATCGTGATGGTCGCCGAGTGCGGCTGCGGCCGCAGCCAGCCGAGCATCCCGTCCCAGGTGAGGTCGGGATAGGTGATCGTGAGGATGCCTGCCTCGTGCTTGACCAGCAGCGGCTGGCTAACCAGGCCAGCCACGTCGAGCCGGGGCTTGTCGTCGGTGGACAAGGACCGCGACCGAGCCCGGAGACGACCCGGACCCGGAGCGCGGCCACGCCGTCGAAGTCGAGCGTGGTCGGGGCGTCGACCGATCCAGTGCTGCATCGCGCGTGTCCTTCCTGCCCGCGGGTCGCTAACAAGATATATCGCGTCAGCCGAAAGTCAAATATGTCGTGACCAGCGGCACAGCGATAGGGCCGGTATGCCGCGCCTGGAGGAGCTGGGCCAGGTTACCAGGCGAGTCCTGGCGGCCGCGCACGAGTCGTGCGGTCCCGGATCGAACCGGGACGGACGATCTTGGCATGCGGCCTGGGGGCGTGCTGCCGTGGGTTAGTCGTCGTCGTCGTCGTAGCCGGGCTAGCCAGCTGGCTAGGCGGTCTACTGGCGGCTTCGAACTCCGGGGACTGGTCGACGAACTCGCGCAGGCGCTCGGCCAGCCAGCCCAGGCGTGACCTCGTCGTCCGCCCGCCGCTGCGCGAGCTCCTCGATGCCCTGGTCGGTGAAGTACATCCTGTCTAGCTCGGCCTGGGCGTCCAGCTGCGGCGCTCGACCACGCCGCGGTGCTCGGCCGAGTGCGTTGGCGGCGGATCCGGCGCCAGGGCGGAACTGGGCGGCAGCGAGATGGGCCGCACCGGCCGGGGCCCGGCGATGCCGGGCATCGCCAGCGCCATGGTCGGCCACGCGCCCATGTTGGCCGGCTCCTCCTGCACCCAGGCGATGTCGGTGGCGGCCGGGTACCGCGCCAGCTGCGCCGCGAGCTCGTCCGCCGGGACGCGGGTAGAGCCGTTCGACCCGGACGATCGCGGTGTCGGTCAGCCCGTCCTCGGCCCGCTTCTCCGCCAGGTCGTAGTAGATCTTCCGGAGCACAGCAGGATCCGCCCGATGGCCCCGTGGATCGGAGCCCGAGCGCGTCCCCGATCACCGGCCGGAAGGAGCCGTGGGTGAACGTCGGCCACCGGCGAGGCGGCCGTCTTCAGCCGGAGCATCGACTTGGGCGTGAAGACCACCAGCGGCTTGCAGCCGACCCGACAGCGCCTGCCAGCGGAGCAGGTGGAAGTAGTTGGCGGGCGTGCTCGGGATGGCGACCGTCATGTTGTCCTGCGCGCACAGCGACAGGAATCGCTCGATCCGGGCGGAGGAGTGGTCGGGGCCCTGGCCCTCGTAGCCGTGCGGCAGCAGCAGCACGACGCTGGAGCGCTGGCCCCACTTCTGCTCGCCGGAGCTGATGAACTCGTCCATGATCGTCTGCGCGCCGTTGACGAAGTCGCCGAACTGGGCCTCCCAGCAGACCAGGGCGTCCGGCCGGGCGACCGAGTAGCCGTACTCGAAGCCGACCGCCGCGAACTCCGACAGCAGCGAGTCGTAGGCGTGGAACCGCGCGCTGGCCGAGTTGAACTGCCTGAGCGGCGTGTACTCGGCGCCGGTGTTGCGGTCCACCAGGACCGCGTGCCGCTGGCCGAACGTGCCGCGCCGGGTGTCCTGGCCGACCAGCCGCACCGTGTGGTGGTCCATCGAGCACCGAGCCGAACGCGAGCAGCTCGCCGGTCGCCCAGTCGATCGCGTCCTCGGCCACCATGGTGGCCCGGCGCTGCAGCACGCGGCCGCAGCCGCGGGTGCACGGTGAACCCCTCCGGCACGCTCAGCTGCGAGTCGATGATCTGCTTGATCGCGGCCTCGGTGATCGCGGTGGGCGTGGCGCCATGGTCGATCGGCGCTGGCGCGGCGCAGGCTCCGTGCCTGATCACCGCGCCCGGCGCGGCCGGCTGCTGCGCCGCCTCCCTGGTCTCGGTGAAGGCCCGCTCCAGCTGCTCCTGGTAGTGGCGCAGCGCCTGCTCCGCCTCTTCCATCGTGATGTCCCCGCGGCCGATCAGCGCCTCGGTGTACAGCTTGCGGGTGGAGCGCTTGGCGTCGATGAGGTCGTACATCAGCGGCTGGGTGAACGACGGGTTGTCCGCCTCGTTGTGCCCGCGCCTGCCGGTAGCAGATCATGTCGATGACGACGTCCTTGCTCGAACGCCTGCCGGTACTCGAACGCCAGCCGCGCCGACCCGGACCACCGCCTCGGGATCGTCGCCGTTGACGTGGAAGATCGGCGCCTGGATCATCCGGGCCACGTCGGTGGAGTACACGCTGGACGCTGCGAGTACTGCGGCGCGCGTGGTGAAGCCGACCTGGTTGTTCACGACGATGTGCACCGTGCCGCCGGTGCGGTAGCCGCGCAGCTGGGACAGGTTCAGCGTCTCGGCCACCACGCCCTGGCCCGCGAACGCGGCGTCGCCGTGGATGAGCACGGGCAGCACGGTGAACCCGGGCTCGCCCGATGTCGAGGACGTCCTGCTTGGCCCGGACGACGCCCTCCAGCACCGGGTCGACCGCCTCCAGGTGGCTCGGGTTGCGCCACCAGCGAGGTGGGGATCTTCGAGCCGTCGTCGGCGGTGAACACGCCGTCCGCGCCGAGGTGGTACTTCACGTCGCCGGAGCCGTGCGTGGTGCGCGGGTCGAGGTTGCCCTCGAACTCGCCGAAGATCTGCGCGTACGGACTTGCCGACGATGTTGGCGAGCACGTTCAGCCTGCCCCGGTGCGCCATCCCGATGACGGCCTCGTGCAGCGGGCGCGCGGGCCGCCTCGGTGAGCACCGCGTCGAGCAGCGGGATGAGCGACTCGGCGCCCTCGAGCGAGAACCGGCGCTGGCCGACGAACTTGGTCTGCAGGAACATCTCGAACGCCTCGGCCACGTTGAGCCGGGACAGGATGCTGCATCTGCTCGTCGTGGCCGGGCCGGCCGTGCGGCCGCTCCACCCGCGCCTGCAGCCAGGCGCGCTCCTCGGGCTCCTGCATGTGCATGTACTCGACCCCGACGGTGCGGCAGTACGAGTCGCGCAGCACGCCGAGGATCTCCCGCAGCTTCATCAGCGGCTTGCCGCCGAAGCCGCCGGTGGGGAACTCCCGCTCCAGGTCCCACAGGGTCAGGCCGTGCTCGGTTGATGTCCAGGTCGGGATGCTTGCGCTGCTTGTAGTTCAGCGGGTCGGTGTCGGCCATCAGGTGGCCGCGCACCCGGTAGGCGTGGATCAGCTCGTGCACCCGGGCGAGCTTGGTGATGTCGTCCTCGTGCGCGGCCGGGATGTCCCGCACCCAGCGGACCGGCTCGTACGGGATCTGCAGCGCGGCGAAGACCTCGTCGTAGAAGCCGTCCTCGCCGAGCAGCAGGTGGTGGATGCGGCGCAGGAAGTCGCCGGACTGGGCGCCCTGGATGATCCGGTGGTCGTAGGTCGAGGTGAGCGTGACCGTCTTGCTGATCGCCAGCCGGGCCAGGGTCTCCTCGGACGCGCCCTGGTAGGCGGCCGGGTACTCCATCGCGCCCACGCCGACGATGCAGCCCTGCCCGGCCACCAGCCGGGGCACCGAGTGCTCGGTGCCGATGGTCCCCGGGTTGGTCAGCGTGATCGTGGTGCCCGGCGTAGTCCTCGACGGTGAGCTTGCCCGTCCTCGCCGCGCCGGACGATGTCCTCGTACGCCATCCAGAACTGGCGGAAGTCCATCGTCTCGGCGGCCTTGATGCTGGGCACGAGCAGCTGCCGGGAGCCGTCCCGGCCGACCACGTCGATCGCCAGGCCGAGGTTGACGTGCTCGGGCTGGGCCACGGCGGGCTTGCCGTCCACCTCGGTGTAGGCGTAGTTCATCTCCGGGGCCGCGGCCAGCGCCGGACCACCGCGTACCCGATGAGGTGGGTGAACGAGACCTTGCCCCCGGCCGCGGGCGAGGTGGTTGTTGATCGACGATGCGGTTGTCGATGAGCAGCTTGGCGGGAACCGAGCGGACGCTGGTCGCGGTCGGCACGGTGAGGCTGGCCGCCATGTTCGCCGCCGTCCGGGCGGACGCTCCCCGCAGCCGGAGCACGTCCGCATCCGGCACCGGCGGGACTGGCGCGGCGGCTGGCCGTGTGCCAGCGGCTGGGCCGGTGCCGGCGGGGCGCCGCAGTGCGGTCGGGGCTGACGCCGGCGGTAGCCGGCGCAGCCGCGGGGCGCTGGGCTCCGCGGTGGCTGGCCGGCGCCGGGCCGGGTGGCCGGGGGCTGGGCGGGTCGCGGGGGCTGGGCTGGCCGCGGGGGCTGGGCCGGTAGCGGAAGCCGCGCCGGGAGCTGGCTAGCCGCGGAAGCCTGGTAGCCGCGGTGTCTGGGCGCGCTGCGGAGGTCGGGCGCCGCCGCCGGGGAACCGCCGCGGGCCGGTCCGCCGCCGCGGGGCGTCCGGGTGGCGACGCCGGGCTCGCGGGCCGGTAGCTCCGGAAGGCTGGCCGGTGCGGCGTGCGTGGCGTCGGTGGCTGACCCGGCCGCCCCGCGGGCGGGGTGTAGTCGGCGAAGAAGTTCCACCACGCCATGTCCACCGAACCCGGGTCGGCCAGGTAGCGCTGGTAGAGCTCGTCCACGAGCCATTCGTTGGGACCGAAGTCGGCGCTGGCTCGGCCCCGGTGGTGCCTTCCCGTCGGCATGGTCGCTGGCTGGCTCGGTGGGTGTCGCGGACGCTCGCGGCGGCTCCGGAGGCACGGCGGACATCGCCCTCTTCCGATGGTTGTCTAGCTGATCATTCCCCGCCTCTTAGGCTACCTGGGGCGACGACCCCTGTATCGGGGGCGAGCGTCATGTTGTGCCGGGGAAACGGTCCCTGTCGTGCGGCGACAGCCAGTTCACGTAGGGGCCCTTAGGGACGATCCGGGCCGGGTTGATCCAGTCCTGCGTCTGGTAGTAGTGCCGCTTGATCTGCACGAAATCGGTCGTGTCACCGAACCCGGGACGCTGGTACAGGTCCCGGGCGTACCCCCACAGGTTCGGGTAGTCGATGAGCCGGTGCAGGTTGCACTTGAAGTGGGTGTGGTAGACGGCGTCGAACCTGACCAGGGTCGGGAACAGGCGCACGTCGGCCTCGGTGAGCTGCCCGCCGACCAGGAACCGGCGGGTGGACAGCCGTTCCTCCAGCGCGGCCAGGGTGGCGAACAGGGTGTCGAAGGCGTCCTCGTAGGCGGCCTGGGTGCTGGCCAGGCCCGCCTTGTACACGCCGTTGTTGACCGCGTGGAAGATGAGCGTCCCCAGCGCGTCGATGTCGGGCCGCAGCTCGTCCGGGTAGAGGTCCGGCGCCCCGGGCTGGTGGAAGGCGCGGAACTCCGTTTCGAACGTGACGTTGATCTGCGGAACGTCGTTGGTCGACGATCCGGTGGGTCCGGGTGTCCCACACGCAGGGGACCGTGAAGCGGCCGAGCGTAACCGGCGTCGGTGGCCAGGTACAGATCGGAGATGTACCTGGCGCCGGTGACCAGGTCGAACCCGCCGTTGCTGGCCGGGAACCGCCAGCCCCGCTCATCCCTGATCGGGTCGGTCAGGGTGAGGCCGATGACCTGCTCCAGGCCGAGCAGCGCGCGCACGATCAGCGCCCGGTGGGACCAGGGGCAGGCCAGCGACGCGTATAGCTGGTAGCGGTAAGCCTCGGCCGCATACCCGGTCGAGCCGTCGTGAGTGATCAGGCCGCTGAAGCTGGTCGGCCGGGTGGTGTAGGAGTAGGGCATGAGTTCCGCGCCCGGCTGAGGTGCTGCCATCGATCACCTCCTCGCTGGCCCGAAGAAACGACGGCGCGTGGACGTTCATTCGATGATGCCCGATCTTGCACGGACGCGAGGCTCAGCGGTAGATGTCACTGGTCCCCGGTTGCACCCGGATGTCCGGCACCGGCCAGCGGGCCGCTGGGGGCGTAGACCGAGCCCGCCGGCCGCGGTGGCCCGGGCTCCCCGCTGAGCGTCTATCGTCGAAGTGGCCCATCCAGCGATCATCCGCAGCAGGGGAGCAGGGCGTGAGCGCGATCACCAGCGAGCTGGCCCGCCTGTCGGGGCCGCTCGCCTACCTGCGTGGTGGCCGCCCTGGTTTTCGGCGAGACCGCGCTGTTCTTCGGGTTCGTGCTGCCGGGTGAGATCGCGGTCGTGCTCGGTGGTGTGCTGGCCAGCCGCGGCCGCGTCTCGCTGCCGCTGCTCATCCTGGTCGTGGTGGCCGCCGCGATCATCGGCCCGCTGGTGGGCTATGAGGTAAGCCGGCGGATGGGCGGCCGGGTGGTCGCCTCCCGCTTCCTGCGCCGGGTTTCGGGCACGGTGGACAAGGCCGCGGCGGCGCTGAATTCCCGTGGCGCGGTGGCCGTGCTCGTCGGCAGGTTCACCGCGGTGCTCCGGGCCATGATGCCGGCGCTGGCGGGCACGGCCCGGATGCCGTACCGCACCTTCGCCGTGTACAACGCGGTCGGCGGGCTTATCTGGGGGATCGGCTACTGCCTGCTCGGCTACCTGGCCGGGTCCGCCTACGAGGCGGTCGAGCGGGAGGTCGGGGCGGGGTTCGCGATCGCGATCGCGGCACTGGTGGTGGCGGCGCTGGTGGTCTGGGCGGTGCGCCGTCACCGCCGGGCTCCGGCGTGGGCCGAGAACACCGATCGCCGGCTAGCCCATGAGCCTGCGGCGCATCCGCGCTGAGCGATTCCGCGGCGCGCCACGCCGAGCGCCTCCGGAGGGAAGACATGGGCTGCGGGCGATGAAATCATCCCCACGGTGCCGTTTTCTCCCCGCGCTCCCCGGCCGGGCCCAGTTGACGCAGCGGTGCCCGTGCTTACATGGATCACTGGAGGTGGCGGGCATTGCGCGAGTTCGGTGACCTCGAGATGGCGATCATGCGGGTCATGTGGGCCGGTGATCGCCCCTACGTCGTGCGGGAGGTCAGGGAACGGATGCAGTACGGTCGGCCCGTCGCGTACACGACGGTCATGACCGTGATGAACATCCTCTACCGCAAGGGGGTCCTCCACCGCGAGAAGCTTGGCCGCGCCTGGCAGTACTGGCCGGTGGAAGCGCGCGAGGATCACGACGCCCGGCTGATGGCGGAGGTCCTGCGCTCCGGCGGCGACGAGGACGTGACGATGCGGCGGTTCATCGAGCGCGTCAACGACGAGGAGATGGAAGCCTGTGCAGCGCGCTGGCCGACGCCAGATCGCGGCGGCGGCTGACCGTGGCGTAGCCGCAGAACCCGCGCGGACGGCTCCTGGCCGTCGGACCCGCGCGGAGCGGCACCTGGCCGCGGGACCCGCGCGGGGGTACCTGGCCGCGGGACCGCGGAGGCGCAACCGTCGGACCGCGCTGAGCACCTGGCGCGGTAACCGCCCGGATCGGGACATCACGCCGCAGCTGACCCGATCTCCGTGGGCGCAGGCCCCTGCGCCACTAGCATCGTCGGGCGTGAGACAAACCGCGTTCCCTGCCTGCTCGCGCACGCCGTGTTCACGCCGGACCAGCGCATCGGACGATCAGTGAGCAAGGACGTCGCGGCTCCACCAGGGGCACCAGCCTCACCGTTTCGCCGTGGACGCTGCGCGGGGTCATCCCCGCGCTCGGCCGCACACCAGCCTTGCGTGGGTATCCCGGCGGGATCGACGCCGCGGGTCCTGGCTGGCTGCAGCCTGACGGCAGAGGCGACCAGCCGGACCCCGGCCCGGCATCCGCCCCCGGACGATTCCCATGGCGGATGGCGGCCCGGATACCGGGGCGGCTCCGGGACCGAGGCTGAACCCCGGCCGGGGAGACGGCCGCGAGCCCGCGGTGCACGGGCGCGCGGCTCAGCGGCGCCTCGCGCGCTGGCCGGGGCGGCTAAGCCGGTCTGTATGGCAGCAGTCGCTGAGCGCGTGGCGTGAGGCAGGGCTTGAGTGGCAGCGGCTGGCGGGGTGGGAGCCGGCGGACGCCGACCAGCAGCGCACCGAGCCGATCCCGGTCGTGCCCGCGATGACGACGCCGCTGGATGCAGGCCTGGCCGCCGCCTCGCCGGACGGCGGGCCCGCCAGGCAGGCTGGGCAGCTCCGCGGGCGTCACCGGGCGCGCCGGGCGCGTCCCGGGCCGGCGGGGCGCATCCGGGCGCAGCCGCCCGCACTCCGGCGCGGCGGCCGCACGGTCCTGGTGGGTGCCGTTGCCTGCGTCGCCCTGCTCGCCGTGGCGGTCGCTGGCATCGTCATCGCCGGCCGGCTGGCCGCTCGGCCGTGGCCCGACCGGGCTGGTGGTGGCCTACCCGTCCGCCCGGCTGGCCGATGGGCAGTTCGCCGGGCCGGGCGGGGCAGCCCGCGCAGCAAGTACTGCCCTCGCTCACCGGCGTGGCCGCGGCTAGACCGCACGGTGGTGGCGGTGGGCTCGCAGGCCGCGCTTCCCTTCGCGCGCCCGCTGGTCCTCACGTCGCCCGATGGCGGCCGCACGTGGCAGTCGGCCGTCTTGCGCGCCCCGGTGAGCCGGGGGATGCCGCTGATGGTGGCCGGTGGCCACGGGCGCTGGCTGGCGGTGGGACCGGACGCGGCGTGGACGTCGCCGGACGGCCGCTCCTGGCGTCTCGGGCCGGGCATCGCGCCGCTGGTCAGCGGCGACCGCGTGCGGGCGCTGGCGCAGACACGCGGCGGGTTCGCCGCCGTGGGCGAGAACGTGCGCCCGGTGGGCGACGATCTCGTGCGCACCCCGGTGCTATGGATGTCCGCCAACGGCCTGCACCTGGCAGCGCCGGGGCGCGGGCCAGCTTGACCTTCCGGCCGGAAAGGGGCGGGTCGCCGGCCTGCGCTGGGTGGCCGCGCGCGGCGGCGTCCTGATGATCGCCGGAGACGTCGCCCGCACGGTGGTGAAGCACCACGGCAAGCGGAAGGTGAGGGTCGTCACCCGGTCCCGGGCGTGTGGCGGAGCAAGGACAACGGCGCCAGCTGGCGGCGGGCGGACCCGCCCGTCAGCCATGGGGCGACCGCCAGGCTCGCCGGGCTGGCGGCCACCGGCTCCGGGATCGTTGCCATCCGGCCCGGCCACACCGCCAAGGGGATCCGGGATGCGGTGGCTTACGTCTGGGGCCGCAAGCCCGCCTGGCGCTTCGCAAGCCTGCTGACGGCGCGCCGGGGTGCCGCGCTGAACGTGACCTCCGTGGCGGGCAGCGACCAGGGCGTGGTGGCGGTAAGCTCGGCTGAGCCGGTACCGGGTGGCGTTCGTCAGCGTGCACGGAGCGGTCCTGGCGGCAGACGGCTCGCCTGGGCAGGTCCTCGGCCACGGCCGTGACCGGGGTGACGGTCGGCCCCGGCGGCATGGTCGTGGCGGCTGGCGCGAGCCGCTCCCCGGCCTTTCCTGCTGCTGGCCGGGAGGCATCGGCGGCAAGTCGGCCAGGCGGCGCTGGCCGGCAGCGGCGGCCGCGGGCCTCAGCGTCAACGGCCTCGGCGCGGCCCCGGCGGCCAGGTCGCGGTTGGCCAGGTCGCGGTTGGCCAGGCAGATGGGGCACCCGCGGTCTGGTGGCGCGGGCCAGGCGGCCGGTGGGCGCGGGCGGCGGTCGGGGCGCGACCGTCCTGGCGGGGCACGGGGCCCGGGCTGACCAGCGTCGCTCACGGCGGCGCGGGCTGGCTCGCGGTCGAGCGGCGAGGCGGCCCGGCCGGGACGGCCGCCCAGCTGGGCGCGGCCGGAACCCTGGACTCGGCCACCGGCCAAGGCAGCCAGCAGCCGATCCTCATGACCTCACCGGACGGGCGGGCCTGGCGCCCGGCCGCGGGTGCCGGGCCGCTGGCGGGGCCGGGCTCCACCCTGGCCGGGGCCGCGGCGGGGCGGTCCGGCTACGTGGTGGCCGGTGTGCGGGACGTCGACGGCCAGCCGATGGCCGCGCTGTGGTGGTCGGCCAACCTCACCACCTGGGTACCGCAGGGATGGTGGACGCGGATCCGCGCGCAGCGGCGTCCCGTCCGCGCTGCTGGCGGTGACGGCTGGCCCGGCTGGTTTCGCCGCCGTGGGCGCCGTCGGCACGCACCCGGCCGTCTGGCTCTCCCGGGACGGCCAGGGGTGGCAGTCGCGGCCGCTGGCGCTGCCCGCCGGTGCGCGCAGCGCGGTGCTCCAGCGCGTGGCCGATCCAGGGAAGCCGCATCGCCGCCCTGGGCACGCAGGCGCGGCCATCCGGGCCGGTGCCGTTCGCCGCGGTCTCGGTGAACGGCGGCCGGACCTGGCGGGAGACCCCGCTCCCGGCGCCCGGCGGGCTGACTGCCGTGACGGCCCTCGTCACGGTCAGCGGCGGTTTCCTCGCCACCGGCACGCTGGGCGACGGCGGGGACCAGGACGTGATCGTCTGGTGGTCGCATGACGGGCTCAGCCTGGCACGCGGCCCGCCCGGCCGGCCGGTGGCTCCACGGGCCGGGCGCCCAGCAGATCACGGGCCTGAGCGCGTCGGGGAACACGCTCACCGGGGTCGGCTACACGGCTACCGGGGACCGGCAGCATCCCGTCCTGTGGCAGGCGCGGATCCGCTGACCGGGCCGCGTCCCGCGCGCGCCGCCGGGTCGGCCGGGCCGAACACGTCGTCGCGCCGGTGCTCCAGGCACGGCAGCACCGCCCTTACCTGGGCGATCATGTCGCGGTCCAGCTCGGCCACGATCACGTGCGGCCACGGCCCCAGGTCGGCCCGGACGGTACCCATCGGATCGACCAGCATGCTGCGGCCGACACCGGTCGGCGCGCGGGTGGGAGGAGAATCGGGGTCGGGAACCTGACCGGCCGCGGCGACCCAGACCGTGTTCTCGATCGCGCGGGCCCGCACCAGGGTGACCCAGTGCTCCTCCTTGAACAGCCCGGCCGCCCAGGCGGTGGGCACCACGATCAGTTCGGCGCCGCGGGCTACCAGGGCCCGGGACAGCTCGGGGAAGCGGATGTCGTAGCAGGTCGCGATGCCGGTCCGGATGCCAGCCAGGTCCGCCACGACCGGCTCCGAGCCGGGGGCGACCAGCGCCGACTCACGTTCGCCGAGCGAGTCGAACAGGTGGATCTTGCGGTAGGCCGCCACCAGCTCCCCGAGCCCGCTGTAGGCGACCGCCGTGTTGTAGACCCGCCCGTCCGGCGCTGGCTCGAACACCCCGACGACCAGTGCCATCCCGGAGGTGCGGGCCAGCGCGGCCAGGCCGGTGCCGAACTCACCATCCAGCGGCTCGGCCAGCCGCGCGCAGGTCACTGCCGAACCTGGCCTGGGTCGCCTCGGGAAGACCGCCAGGTCAGCTCCCTGGCGGGCGGCGCTGGCCACCGCCTGCGGCGACCCGGCCCAGGTTGATGGCCGGATCGGGACTGATGGGCAGCTGGCACAGTGCGACGCGCATGCCCGCAGCGTAAGCCACCGCGCACGCCGTGGCTGCAGTGGCAGGTCCCCGACTTATCACGGATTTGGCGTCACCGGAACCGGCACGAAACGGACATGATCATGGTCCAAAGCCGTGACAATCGCGTGACGGGCCGGGCCGGTGCCGGGAGCGAGGCGGCAGGGAGGGCGCGGTGAGGGTGCCCGGGGGCGTGATGTCATGGCGGGGTGAACCGACCACTGCTGAACGCCCGGCTCGACGGGATGGGTACCACGATCTTCGCCGAGATGTCGGCGCTCGTGGCGACGACCGGCTCCGGTCAACCTCGGCCAGGGCTTCCCGGACACCGACGGGCCGCGCGAGATCGCCGCCGCGGCCGCCGCCGCGATCATGGAGGGGCGTGGCAACCAGTACCCGCCCGGCCCGGGCATCCCGAGCTGCGGCAGGCGGTCGCCGCGCACCAGAAGCGCTTCTACGGCCTCGACGTCGACCCGGACACCCAGGTGCTGGTCACGGCGGGCGCGACGGAGGCGATCGCGGCGGCCCTGATCGCGCTGCTGGAACCGGGCGACGAGGCGATCGCGTTCGAGCCCTACTACGACTCCTACGCGGCCTCGCATCGCCATGGCCGGGGCGACCCGGGTGCCGGTCACCCTGCGGCCGCCTGATTTCCGGCCCGACCTCGACGCGCTGCGCGCGGCCATCACCGGCCGCACCAGGCTCATCCTGCTCAACACCCCGCACAACCCGACCGGGTGCCGTGTTCACCCCGGACGAGCTCGCCGGATCGCCGCGCTCGCCTGCGAGCACGACCTGCTCGTGGTGTCGGACGAGGTCTACGAGCACATGGTGTACGACGGTTCCCACCTGCCCATCGTTTCGCTGCCGGGAATGTCGGAGCGGACGGTCACGATCAGCTCGGCGGCGAAGATGTTCTCGCTTCACCGGCTGGAAGATCGGCTGGGTCACCGGGAGCCGGAGCTGGTGACGGCGGTCCGCACGGTCAAGCAGTTCCTCACCTACGTCAGCGGCGGCCCGTTCCAGTACGCGGTGGCGGAGGCGCTCGCGCTGCCCGACGACTACTACGCCGCGATCAGCGCGGATCTGCGGGTCAAGCGCGACTTCTTCGGCGCGGGCCTGGCCGCGGCCGGGTTCGAGGTCTACCGGCTCGCCGGGACCTACTTCATCACCACCGACGTGCGCCCGCTGGGCTACGCCGACGGCATGGAGTTCTGCCGCGAGCTGCCGCGCCGGGTCGGCGTGGTGGCCATCCCCAGCGTGGTGTTCTACGACAACGTGGACGGCGGGCAGGTCGCAGGTGCGGTTCGCGTTCTGCAAGCAGCAGGAGGTCCTGGCCGAGGCGCTGAAGGCCGCGCGGGCAGGCGCGGCCGGGCTGGGAGGAGGCCGCGCCGGAACCGGGCGGGGAGGTGGCCGCGGCGGGCCGGCTGGGAGACTGACGCTATGCGACCGGACGGGCTCCACCATGTATCGATCAACGTCAGCGACGTCGGCGCGGCACGCGACTTCTACACCCGGGTCCTCGGCCTGACCGAGCGCGCCGACCGCCCCGATTTCAGCTTCGACGGGGCCTGGCTGGACGCGGGGAACCAGCAGGTGCACCTCATCGAGGCCGAGGTGCCGCCGGAACTCGGGCAGCACTTCGCCCTGGCCGTCACCGACCTGGACGCGGTGGTGGCGGAGCTGCGCGCGCTGGGCGTCGCCGTCACCGACCCGGTGCCGGTCGGCCGGGGCCGCCAGGCGTTCGTGACCGACCCGTGCGGCAACCGGGTCGAGCTCCAGCAGCCGTGCGGCTGGCCGGTGACCATCGCGCGACCCGCGCGCTCACTCCTCGAGGCGCAGGGCCGTCTTGGGGCAGGACTGCACCGCCCGCCGGACCCCGTCCGCGAGTTCCGGCGGCACCTCGCCCGCCGCGATGTGCAGGACGTCCTCGTCGTCGACGTCGAAGACCTCCGGCACCAGCCCGGCGCACACGGCGTTGGCCTCGCAGAGATCGCGATCGACCGTGACCCTCATGCCAGCATTGTCTCCCGCTGCCGGGCTGGCACACCACCGGCGGACCAGGCAGTGACTGACGCCACCGCCGCAGGCGCGGCCAGCGCGGGCGATGCCGGACCAGCTCCAGCGCGCCGCCGAGGCGGCCACCGGCTTCATGCCGCCCGCGGAGGGGCTCGGCCCTGTACCGGGCGGCGGCCGCGTACGCCCCGGTCCGGCCCGGTGCTGGAGGTCGGCACCTACTGCGGGAAGTCCACGATCTACCTGGCGGCGGCGGCCCGTCAGGCCTGGCAAGTGGTGATCACGGTGGACCACCACCACGGGTCGGAGGAGAACCAGCCGGGCTGGGAGTACCACGATCCGGGCCTGGTCGACCCGCGCACCGGGCGGCTGGACACCCTTGCCGCACGTGCGGGCAGCACCTCGGCGACGTCGGCCTGGAGGACGACGTGATCGTCATCGTGGGCCGGTCCGCGCAGGTGGCGCGGCTGTGGCGGACGCCGCTCGGGCTGCTGTTCATCGACGGCGGGCACACCGAGGCGGCCGCCCGGGGCCGACTACGAGGGCTGGGCGCGCTGGGTGGCGCCCGGCGGCGCGCTGGCCATCCACGACGTCTTCCCGGACCCGGCCGACGGCGGCCAGGCGCCCTACGGCATCTACCTGCGGGCACTGGCCTCCGGCGCCTTCACCGAGGTGGCCGTGCAGGGTTCGCTGCGGGTCCTGGAACGCACCGGCGAGGGACCTGATACGGCGCGCCGCCACCGGCGGGGTCGAGCTGCTGAGGTTCGGCCAGCCAGCCGTCATGGCTGAGCGAAGATATCGATCGGCTCGATGCGCATGAGGTCGTCCAGGTCCAGTCGCGGTCAGGCTCGGAGGTCACCTTGCCGCACGTGCGGGCCACCCTGGGCGACGTCGGCCTCGAAGGTTACGTCATCGTGATCGTCGGCCGGTCGGCACAGGTGGCGCGGCTGTGGCGGACATCGCTCGGGCTGCTTTTCATCGACGGTGAACACCGGGCGGCCGCGAGCCGACTACGACGGCTGGGCAGGCTGGGTGGCGCCTGGTAGGTTCGGCCGGGGCGCCTCGAGGCGAGCCTGTTCCGAGCGCGGTCGACCAGGAGGCAGCGCCCGGCGACCTCTGCACCTTCTTCTTCACCGGGACCAGCCTCGACCAGGTCGGCCGTCGAGGGCGTCCAGCACCTCGTCGATGCCCGCGGAGCGGCGCTCGTCGGCGAAGGTGACCGTCGCGTCGGCGGGCAGGGACGCCATCGGCTGCTCCCGCCTCGAGGTCCGCGAGGATCGCGGGGAACCGGGCGCTGCGGCTCCTGCAGGCCCCCAGCGTCCGGGTCGTCGGCAGCCTCGGTCTTGTTCCCTGGCCCGCCATGAGGCCTGCGACCGCCGCCACGGCTACGGCGGCGAAGATGACGGCGACAAGAGATCGCGAGAATGACCATGGGCTGTCATGAGGCCGCTGTGCCTCGGCCCCCTCCACCCCTGCATGCTCGCATTTGACCTGCCCAGGTTGCCAGTCCCCGTCCGGATAGGCCAGGTATCCGCCCGTCGCCGTGCCCCCATCCGGCTGGTCGCCGTGCGGCCGGGCCGCTGGTTCCGGCCGGTGCCTGCCGCGCTCAGCCGGGGGCGGGCAGGGCGCAGCCGCAGGCGCTCGGCGTCGGCAGGCGGGAGAGCCGCGCCGCCGGCGCCGGCCGCGCGGAACAGGCCTGCCCCGCCGGTCGCCCCGGCCAGCGCATCGGCGGCCAGGATCATCGCCGCCGCCGTCCAGCTGCTGCGCTCGGCGGGGAAGTGGGCCTGGTTCACGAACTGCCAGCCGGTCCAGTAGGCGCCGTCGGCGTCCCGCAGGTGCTGGATGTCGCCGAACAGCTCCACCGCCCGGCCGCGGTCGCCGATCGCGTCCAGCGCGAGCACCAGCTCGCACGTTTCCGCGCCGGTGACCCAGGGCTGGTCGCTGACGCAGCGGGCGCCGAGGCCCGGGACCACGAAGTCGGGCCAGCGCGTCGGCCAGCCGGGCCGCCGCCGCCCGGGCCGCGCACCGGCCCGGCGAGGACCGGGTAGTACCAGTCCATCGAGAACCGGCTCTTGTCGGCGAACGCCTCCGGATGGTTCGCGACCACGTGCCCGAGCTGGTCGGCCGCGAGTTCCCAGTCGGGCTGGGGCTGCCCGACGAACTCCGCCAGCGCCACCGCGCAGCGCAGGCTCTGGTAGATGCTGGAGCAGCCGGTCAGCAGGGCGTACCCGGCCGGGCTGCCGTCGGCCCTGCGCTCCCAGGCGATCTCGCCGCGGGGCGCTCTGCAGGGCCAGCACGTACCCGATCGCGTCGCGCACCGCTGGGCCACATCCGCGCCGCGAAGGCCGCATCCTGCGGTGACCAGAAGCTCGTGCCAGACGCCGACCGCGACGTAGGCGACCTGATTGCTCTCGGCGGCCGGATCGGTGACCGCGCCACCGACGCGGTCTTCTTCGGCCACGACCCGTCGGCCCGCTGGCTGGCGCGGAGCCAGTCGTAGGCGCGCCGCGGTACGCTCGCGCAGGCCGCAGGCCGACAGCGCCATCGCGCACTCGACATGGTTCCAGGCGTCGGTGTGGCCGTCGGGCCAGCCGATGGCCCCGGATGGCTCCTGGACCGCCGCGATGCTCTTCCCGGTGGCCAGGATGTCGGCCGCGGTCAGCACGCCGGGCACGGCGGGCGACCGAAGGTGCGCGGCCGGGCCGGCGGTGGCGGGCGCGCGCGGGATCGGCCCGACCCGGGCCGGGTTCTCACGCACCGGCATGCGCGCGCTCCGGGCGGCCCGCGCCGCGGCCATGCGCTGGCGTCCCGCGGCCGGTGGCTGCCCGCCGGGACGGGCTTGCGGGCGTAGAGCACCAGGCTCTTGCCGATGAGCGGGTTCAGCGCCCGTTCCGCCACCCGGGTGGAGGCCGGGCGCTTCATGATGTCCCATACCAGCAGCCGGTGGTAGGCGCGCGCCAGCGGATGATCGTCGTCGCCCACCCCGACCGCGCACTTGAGCCACCAGTAGGGCGAGTGCAGGCCGTGCGCGTGGTGGTGGCCGCCCACCGTCAGCCCCGCCCGCCGGAGCTTGGCCTCCAGCTCGGGCCTGGTGTAGATGCGGACGTGGCCGCCGGGGACGTTGTGGTAGTCATCCGACAGCCGCCAGCAGATCCGTTCCGGCAGCCAGGCGGGCACGGTCACCGCCAGCAGTCCGCCCGGGCGCAGCACCCGCGCGATCTCATGCAGGGCCCGCTGGTCGTCGCGGATGTGCTCGAGCACCTCGGCCGCGATCACCCGGTCGAACACCTCGTTGCCAAACGGCATGGCGGTGCCGTCCCCTGCCACCGGCCGGGCGTGCGCCGTGGCCGGTGCCTCCCCGGCCTCGTGCATGGCGGCCGCCATGTCCGCCACCGTCCGCAGTTCGCCCTCGTCGGCGTCGCAGGCGACCACGTCGGCGCCGCGCCGGTACGCCTCGTAGGCGTGCCGCCCGCCGCCGCATCCGAGGTCGAGCACCCGGTCGCCGGGCCCGACCGGGAAGCGGCGGAAGTCGACGGTCAGCAGCTCGGCTGCAGCTCCCTGCGCCGTCCGCGCGCCAGTCGCGCCGGGGCCTGCTCACCGGTGCGGTCCGCTGGCCGGTCCGGCTGCTCGCCACCGGCCGCGCGGCGGCGATCGCCCGCGTCGTATTCGGCCACCGTGGCGCGGGCGACGGCGGACCAGGCGAACCTTTCCTGGACCCGCTGCCAGGCGGCGGCCGAGAGCCGGTCCCGCTCCGGCGGGTGAGTCGAGCAGGCCGCGCAGCGCGGCGGCGAGCTCCTCGGCGTCACCCGGCTCCACCAGCACGGGCGGCGTCGCCGGTCACCTCCGGCAGCGCGCCGGTCCGGCTCGCCACCAGCGGGGTCCCCGAGGCCATGTGCTCCACCGCGGGCAGCGAGAAGCCCTCGTAGAGGGACGGCACGACGGCGATCTCCGCGCTCGCCACGAGCTCGGCGAGCTCGGTGTCGCTGATGCCGTGGACGAAGCGCACCCGCTCGCCCAGCGCGAGCTCGGTGGCGAGGCGCTCGGTGGGGCCGCCGGGCGCCAGCCTGCCCACCACGATCAGCTGCGCGTCCCGTTCGGCGACCAGCTTGCCGAACGCCCGCAGCAGCGTCCCGACCCCTTCACCGGTGAGTCGGCGCTGGCCACGGCCACGATCCGGCCGGGTACCCGGGACGAGCGGGGATGGAACAGGCGGGTGTCGACCCCGAGCGGGATGACCCGCACGCTCGCGGGCCGGACCCGGAAGTCGCGGCAGATGTCGTCGCGGGAGGACTGTGACGCCGGTCAGGATCGGGCCGCACCGCCGGGCGACCCGGGCCTGCATCCGGACGAAGGAGTACCAGCGCCACTTGGACAGCCGGGACAGGCCCCGGGCCGCGGCAAGCTCGATCCGCCGGTCCACGCTGATCGGGTGGTGGATGCTGGTCACCAGCGGCAGGCCCGCCCGGCGCAGCCCGAGCAGCCCGTACCCCAGCACCTGGTTGTCGTGGACGAGGTCGAAGTCGGCGCGGCGGGCCCGCAGCAGCCGCAGCGCCCGCAGGCTGAACGTCGAGCGGCTCGGGGAAGGAGCCCGACCGCATGGCGGCGAACTCCAGCACGTCGATCCAGTCGCGGAACTCCGACGGCCGCGGCCAGCGGAACGGGTCGGGCTCCCGGTACAGGTCCAGGCTGGGCACGGTGCGCAGGACGGGCCCGGGCTCGAGCTCGGGATAGGGCTGGCCGGAGAAGACCTCGACGTGGTGGCCGAGCGCGGTCAGCTCACGGGACAGGTGGCGCAGGTAGATGCCCTGGCCGCCGCAGTGCGGCTTGCTGCGGTAGGAGACCAGCGCGACGCGGAGCGGGCGACCCATCGTGAGCACGCAGCTTCGTACCTCTTCGTCCGCTTCCGCTGTCCGGTGATGGTCATGCCTGCCCTAGGCAGCGAACATTACCACCGGGTATGTCGCGGACGCTCAGCGCCTACTCTGGCGACAGTCAGGCGTGCCGCGTCAGTAGCCCTGAGTGGCGCGAATGCCAGTCCGGCGGGCACCGCTGCACGGGCGGTGGAGGACCAGCGATGACCAGACGCGCACTGATCACCGGGATCACCGGTCAGGACGGGTCCTACCTCGCCGAGCACCTGCTGGCCGAGGGCTACGAGGTCTGGGGCTCGGTGCGCGGCCAGTCCAACCCGCGGCGTGCGCCGGGTCCGCGAGCTGCTGGGAGATCCGGCTGGTCCGCGGCGACCTGCTCGACCAGGGCAGCCTCATCGCCGCGGTCGAGCGGGTCCAGCCCGACGAGGTGTACAACCTGGCGGCGATCTCCTACGTGCCGATGTCCGTGGCAGCAGGCGGAGCTCACCGGCGAGGTGACCGGCCTGGGGTGCTGCGGGTGCTGGAGGCGATCCGGGTGTGCAGCGGGATCAGCGCGGTCCGCGCAGCCCGGGCAGCGGGCAGATCCGGTTCTACCAGGCGTCGTCATCGGAGATGTTCGGCATAGGTGGCCGAGTCGCCGCAGACCGAGCGGACCCCGTTCCATCCCGCAGCCCGTACGGTGTGGCCAAGGACCTACGGCCACTTCCTGACCCAGAACTACCGTGAGTCGTACGGCATGTTCGCCGTCTCGGGCATCTTGTTCAACCACGAGTCGCCCCGCCGGGGCGGCGAGTTCGTCACCCGCAAGGTGTCGCTCGGCGTGGCGAGGATCAAGCTCGGCTAGGAGCGCCAGCTGCGGCTGGGCACGCTCTCGGTGCGGCGCGACTGGGGATTCGCTGAGCGACTACGTGCGCGCGATGCACCTCATGCTGGCCCAGGACGTGCCGGAGGACTTCGTGGTCGGCACCGGGGTGACCCACAGCGTGGAGGAGCTGGTGGACGCGGGCGTTCGGGGTGGCCGGCCTCGACTGGCGCGGACCACGTGGTCTGCGACGCCGCGTTCGTCCGGTAGACCGAGGTCGAACCAGCCTCTGCGCCGACCCGTCAAGGCGGTCAAGCAGCTCGGCTGGGAGCCGAAGGTCGGGTTCGACGGCTGATCACCATGATGGCGGAGTCGGACCTGGCCCTGCTGGGCCGGTCCGGGACCTACGACGACGACCCGTTCGGCCCGGACACCTGGTGACAGGGGCGGGCCGGGCGCCGGATAGGACCTGCCACCAGGACGGTGATGGCCAGCATGGCCAGGCACGCCGCCGCGGTCAGCCCGAAGACGGCCTGGGCGCTGAGCCGGTCGGCCGCCAGCCCCGCCGCCAGCGGGCCCAGCAGCACCGTCCCCGCCCACACCCCGTTGAGCAGCCCCAGCACGACGCCGAGGCTGGCCCCGCTCCGCTCCGACCCGGCGGCGGCCAGGGGATAGCTGACCGTCCATAGCAGCGAGCGCGCGGCGGTGGTGGCGCACTGCATCGCCACAAGGGCGAAAGGCGCCGAGGTCAGCGATGGCTACGGTGAGAGGCCGAGCGCCAGGGCCAGCATGCCCGCCATGACCACCGGCATGCGCACGGCCCGGCGGCCCGCGGCGGTGGTGAGCGAGCTCGCCACCACGAACAGCACCCCGGCCATCGCGAAAACCAGGCCGATCTGGCCCGGCGACGCCCCGGCGGCGTGCAGCTCGTGCGGGACCAGGAGCGCCGAGACCCCCGTCGTGCCGCCCGCGGTCACGATGGCGGCGGCCGCCGCGATCGTGCGGCGGTCGGCGGTGGCGGCCCGCAGGCTGGTGCCCATCCGCGCGCGGGGGCGCGGGCGCGGCGGCCCGCATCCGGAGCAGCCCGAGGGCCAGGGTGAGCACGGCGAAGCCCGCGGCCACGGCGAGGAACAGGATGATCAGGCCGAAGTACTGGACGGCCACCCCGGACAGGGCTAGTACCCGACCACGCCGCCGTACCTCGGCGCTGGCGACCGTCGCGCCGAGCCCGGGCCCGCCCGGCGCGGCCCCCGCCAGCCAGGACAGCCCCGCGGTCCAGACCACGGCGAAGCCGATCCCGAACCCCAGCCGCGCCGCCAGCAGGACCGGGAACGAGCTCAGCCATCGCCTGCGCCGAACATCGCGGCCGACATCAGCCAGTCCAGCCCAGAGCGTGAGCCTGCGCGCGCCGAACCGGTCGGAGAGGGCCCCGGCTAAGCACCGACACGGCCAGGGTGGCGAGCCCGGTCGCGCCGAGCACCATGCCCTGCTGGAGGCCGGTCAGGCCGAGCCGGTGGGCGTAGACGGGCAGGATCGGCACCACCGCGTACTGGGCACCGGAGCTGGCCAGCACGAGGCCGTAGATCAGGAAGCGGAACAGCCGCAGCGGGCCGGGGCCGCGAGCGGCCGCCCCGGCCGCCTGCCTCTGCCCCACAGCGGCTGGCCCGGTGGCTGGCCTCGCCCCACGGCGGCCGCCCTGGCTGCCTCTACTTCTGCCCCACGGCGATCGGCCTGGTGGCTCGTCCCGGCCTCGCGGCGGTCGGCCCTGGCTCCACGGCGGCCGTCCCGTGACCCCGGTCACCGGGCCCTGCTCCTCGGTCACTGATTCCTCTTCCACGATTCCGGTGCCGGACGGCGCGCGTCAATCGCATTTTAATATGAAGAAGACAGGGTCTAAGCTGAAGAAATGAGCCATATACGATCGACTAGTTCGATTAAAAGTGGCAGTGGCCTTCGCGAGCTCCGGCCGTCCTCGCGGTGGCGGACCTGGGCTCGTTCCGGCGAGCCGCGGCCGAGCTCGGCTACACCCAGTCGGCGCTGTCGCATCAGGTCGCGGCGCTCGAGGCGGCGCTGGGCTGGCTGCTGTTCCACCGGCCCGGCGGCCGCGGGCAGGTGCGCCTGACCCCGGCCGGCGAGGCGGTCTGCCGCCGCGCCCGGCGCGCCCTCGGCGAGGTCGAGGCGATCGCCGCCGACGCCGAGGAGGCCGAACGCGGCGAGAGCGTGCGGGTGCGCGTCGGCGTCTCCCAGACGGCGGCGGCCGAGATCATGCCGCCCGCCCTGCGGTCCTTCCGGGACGAGTATCCGGGGGTCGAGGTGGTCCTGAGCGCGGTCGACGATTCGGCCGGAGCGGATGGCCTCCGCAAGGGGCGTTTCGACCTGGCCTTCATCAACAATCCCGAGCCGGATGACGTCATCGAGGCGGTGCCCATGCTCGAGGACCCGTGGGTGATCCTGACCCGCCGCGACAGCGCGATCGCCGAGCTGCGCTGAGCCGGGGTTCGACGTGCTCGAGGGGGCCGACCTGGTCGCCTGGACCCACCGCTGGCAGGGGCAGCGCGAGCTCGAGCAGGCCTGGGCCCGGCGCGGCATCGCGCCGAGGATCGTCTACCGCACCGACGACAACCTGGCGCTGCAGCGGCTCGTCGCGGCCGGGCTCGGGCACGCCTGCATCGGCCGCCTGGCCGCCCGGCGTGCGGTGGACCCGTCCCTGACCTGGCTGTCGCCGCGCGATCTCCTCAGCCACCGCGAGATCGCCCTCTGCTACCCGCGGCAGCGGCCGATGACGGCGACCGCACGCGCGCTCGTCGCCGCCATCCGCAGGCAGACCGTCCTTTGACGCGCCCGCCGCACACGGGCCGGGGCCGGTTTCCGCGCGGGTACTGCCCGGTCCGTGCGCCGTAAGCCGCCGCGGTGACCAGCTCCGGCGGGCGCGGCACCAGTGCTGTACGGTGGCAGGGGACGTCGGCCCGGTGCCCCGGACGTGGGCGCAGCTACCTGGGGCAATACGGCGCAGCGTGCGCCTGCCCGGCCGGGTCAGGTGACAGCCACCGTCGCGCGCCATGCCCATGCCGAGCTAGGAGGACCACATGCCCGATCTGCCCGCAATGCTCGAGCGCGGCCCCGTGGTCTGTGCCGAAGGCTACCTCTTCGAGTGCGAGCGGCGCGGATACCTTCAGGCGGGGGCGTTCGTCCCCGAGGTCGTCCTGGATCACCCGGAGGTCGTCGAGGAGCTGCACCGCGAGTTCGTGCACGCCGGGCTCCGACGTGGTCGAGGCCTTCACCTACTACGGCCACCGGCAGAAGCTGCGGGTCATCGGCAAGGAGGACATCCTCGAGCCGCTGAACCGGCAGGCCCTGTCGATCGCGGCCAGGGTGGCCAGGCAGACCGGGACGCTGCTGGCGGGCAACATCTGCAACACCAACGTCTACGAGCCGGGGACCCCGGCCGTCGGCGAGGTCCGGGCCGCGTTCGAGGAGCAGGTGGCGTGGGCCGCCGAGGCGGGCGCGGACATGATCATCGCCGAGACGTTCAGCTGGCTGGGCGAGGCGCTGCTGGCCCTGGAGGCGATCCGGGCGGCCGGCCTGCCGGCGGTGGTGACCTTCGCCGTCGCACCGGGACGGCACGCTGCGCGACGAGGCCAGCCCGGCGGAGGCCTGCCGCCAGGCGGAGCAGGCCGGGGCCGGCGTGGTCGGCCTCAACTGCATCCGGGGGCCGCGGACCATGCTGCCGCTGCTCGGGCGGATCCGCGACGCGGTGTCCTGCGAGGTGGCGGCGCTGCCCGTGCCCTACCGGACGACCGAGGCGCAGCCGTCGATGCAGGCCCTGCGCGATCCCGGGCGGGGCGGCGCGCAGGCCTTCCCGACCGCGCTCGACCCCTTCACCTGCACCCGCCAGGAGCTGGGCGAGTTCGCGGCCGCCGCGCTCGCGCTCGGCGTACGCTACCTGGGCGTCTGCTGCGGCGCCGCACCGCATCACATCCGCGCGGTGGCCGAGGCGGCGGGCAAGGTCCCGCCGGCCTCCCGCTATTCCCCGGACATGTCGCAAGCACTCGTTCCTCGGCACCGATCCCGGCGTCGCCCGGGCCTACCAGGAATACGCTGGCAACCTGTAGGTGCCGGAGCCCGGCGCGCCGGGCCGCTGAGCGCGCGCCGCTGGCCGGGGCGTAGCGCCGCGCAGTCGGCGGGAAGCCGGCGCCGCGGCACCGGTGCACAGGCAGGCTCGCAGCCGGCAGCGCCGTCCGCGTCAGGGGAACTCAGTAGGCCCGAGACCGAGGCCGCCTGGAAGACCTCGGCCAGCCTTCCGGCCTGCTCCCGAGGTCACGCCCGTGCGGGCTCTCGACCGGCGGAAAGACCGACCGGATCCCGGTGGCCAGGTCGCGCATGCGGCGGGGCGGGCTGGCGGCCGGTCACGAACAGCGCCTGGCTGGCGGTGAGCGCGAGGATGGCCAGCGCGCCGTCGAAGGCCCCGGCGGCGTCGCGCTCGCTCTGGTGGGCGATGGAGGTCGCCGTGGACGAGGTCGTTCTGGGGGTCGACGACGACCGCGGGCATGAGCGCCGGGCTGGCCGCGGCGCGGGCCGTCTCGACATAGCCGGTCACCACCCACCCGAACAGGTTGGTCGCCCCGGACAGAGCGCCGCGGTAGCCGGGCGGGTTCAGCAGATGCGGCAGCCCGTACGCGGGCCCGCGGTGGAAGCACGCGATCTGGCGCTCGGCGGCCAGGGCGAGCTCCGCCCAGCAGGACGACAGCGACTGGAGCACCGGGGACGCGGCCGCGTTGTGGAACCCGCCGTTGGACGCCATCCGCCCGAGCGGGTGGCCGGGGCCGGGCGGGAAGTACACCGGGTTCACCGAGACCGAGCGGAGCGCGGCGGCCGCCGCCCGCTCCGCCTCCGCGACGGCCCGCCGGGCCTCGCCGAGCAGCCTCGGCATGATCCGGAAGCTCACCGGCGCCTGGTGGCTGAGGCGCCCCGAGGTGTCGGCAGCCAGCCAGGTGGGCGCGGAGCGCGCGCGAGCGCCTCGACCTGGTACTGGTCCGCCCAGAGGTCGTCCAGCGCCTCGTCGTAGGCCTCGAGCGGCGCCCGGAACGCGTCGGCCGACAGCGCGAACAGGGCCTCGGCCTGGGTGAGCCGGTTCCTGGCCCGCACCGCGGCGTCGGCGAGGACCGCGGTGGAGTAGGGGCTGCCGTTCACCAGCGCCAGGCCCTCCCCTCCTCGAGCTCGAGGTCCCCGATCCAGCTCGTGAGGTACAGCAGCGGCAGCACCTCGCCCGGGCCAGCCTGGCCGCCGCGGGAGCACGCAGGGCAGGGGCACGCGCAGCAGGGCCGCCACCCGCTCGGCGAGCTCGGGACGGACCTTGGCGTGACCTTCGACGAAGTCCACCAGCCGGGCGAAGACCATGCCCCGGATTGACCTGCTCCGGAGTGGCATCCGCCGCCGAAGCCGTAACCCGACTCCGGCGCGGAACAGGCGCGCGTGCTCACGCTGCTGCTCCGGCGGCACCGCCGTCGCGACCTCCACCCCGGGCGGCTGGTGATGCCGTAGATGAACGCGGTCCGGTCAGAGTCGAGCAGGGCCAGGAACCCGCGCCGGGCGGCGGCCATCGCGTCCCGCGCCGCCGGGCCGATCTCCACGTCCTCCCGCCCGAACGCGGCCCGGCGGAAGCGTGTCCAGCGTGAAATCGGCCCGCCGGTTCACCACGACGGTCACCGGTGCCTCCCCGGGAGCCGGGCCGGGGAGGCCGGTGCGGTATCGGTCAGGCCTTCGCCGCGTTCCACAGGAAGAACTGCCCCTGCGCCGTCGGGTAGACGCCGGTGACGTTCTTCTGGGTGGCGGTCAGGTAGTTGTAGAAGTAGGCGAAGATGATCGGGGTCTCATCGAGCAGGAGCGTGCTGGATCTGCCCGGCCAGCTGCTTCTGGGTGCTGAGGTCGAGCGTGGCGATGAACTGCTTCGAGAGCTTGTCGTAGGTGGGGTTGTTGAAACGGGCGGCATTCCATGCGCCCTGCCCGGTCTTGGCGTTGATGGACTGCAGCGGCGCCTGGCAGGATACATGTTCGGCACCGCGCGGGCGCCGTAGTCGACCAGGCTCATCTCGCCGTCGAGCCAGTCGGACTTCCCGAACACGCGCCTTGCCGTAGTACTTCGTCGGCGTCTCGATCGTGAGGTTGATGGTCGACGCCGATCTGGGCTCGCGGACTGCTTGATGATCTGCGCGAAGTGCGGGATCTCCTGCGATCGTCTCGGTCAGCAGCGGCGTCGAGAACCCGTTCGGGACCCCGGCCTGGGCCAGCAGCTGCTTGGCCCTTCGCGATGTTCTTCGCCCGCTGCGGCACGCTGTGGTCGGTGGCCGCGGAAGTCGGGAGCGAACGGGCTGTCGTTGCCCAGCTACGGCCTGCCCCTTGAACAGCGCCTGGCCACGATGCCGGGCCGGTCGAGGTGTCAGCGCGATCGCCTGGCGGACGTAGCTTGTTCTTGAACGGCCCTGGTCGTTGCGCATCGACAGCTGGCGGTGCGTGGCTCGCCTTCAGGCTGATCACGTTGAAGCTCCCGGTCAGCAGCTGCGGGCTGACGGCCACCGAGAACTGGTCCATGGCGTCGATCGAGCCCGCCTGGAGGGCGGCCGCCATGGGCCCTCTCGCTCGGATAGAAGGTGAACTCGATCTTCGGCGGGCAGCGCCTGCTTGCCCCAGTAGTGCGGGTTGCGGACGAATGTCGCCCCGACGTTGGGCGTGTGGCTCGTCATCATGAACCGGCCGGTGCCGGGGAACTCCTTCTGGTAATTGCCGTAGTCATAGCTGTTCGGGCACGATGATCATGTTGTAGTTGTCCTCGGACACCGCGTCCACGAAGCCGTTGTTCGGCGCGTCGAGGTGGAAGGCGACCGTCGTGGTTGTCCACCTTCTGCACCCCGTCCGGGGAGAGCGTGCCGCCGAAGACCGACAGCGCGTTGGCCGAGCTCTTCGGGTCGGACTGGGACTTGAAGCTGTAGACCACGTCGTCGACCGTCATCGGCGTGCCGTCGTTGAACTTCACGCCCTGCCGGATCTTGAACGTCCACACCGATGCGTCCGAGTTGGCGCTCCAGCTCGTCGCCAGCCACGGGTGGTAGTGCACGTGATGGTCGGTGAAGACCAGGAACTCGCCGACGTTGACCGATGCAGCTCCAGGCCGCCCTGGTCGGCGATGGTGATCGGGTTGATCGCGGCCGCGGGCGACGGACGATCCCGACCTTGATGGTCGCACCAGCCTTGCCCGCCGGGGCCGTGGCTGGAGCCGGACGTCGATGCGCCCGGAGCTCCCGCAGGCGGCCAGGATGCCGCCGATCAGCGGCATCGACAGCCCGATCGCGCTGCCCCTGCGGATGAAGTCGCGGCGCGACAGCCGCCCGGCGACGAACTCGTCGATGACGTGCTCCTGGACTGGCCCGCGCCCTCGCCGAAGATCATCAAGCCGTTCGTGGTCGATGTTACGGCCGATGCCCATGAACCCTCCAGAAGGAACCCTGCGGCGCCAGATTCATGGCGTCCGGTAGACAAAATAGCAATGAACTCATGCGCACTCGTGCACCACAAGCTACAGGAGCCGTTCACCGTCATTCAATAATGTTCATCGAGTCTCAACATTCTGCGGCCGCAATGTTACTGACTCTCCACATTCTGCAACTGCCGCAATTCATCGGGTGGGATGTGGCAGCGCATGAAGTGGCCCGGCTCCACCTCCGCGAGCGGCGGCTCGGTGGACTCGCACACGCCGCTGGCCAGCTGGCGCGGGCAGCGGGTGTGGAACACGCAGCCGCTGGGCGGGTGGGCGGCGCTCGGGATCTCGCCCGTCAGGCTGATCCGCTCGCGCCGGGTCCCGTCCAGGCTCGGCACCGCGGACAGCAGCGCCTCGGTGTAGGGATGATGCGGCCCGGTGAACACCGCCTCGGCGTCCCCGTACTCCATGCAGCCGGCCGAGGTACAGCACGGCGATCCGGTCGGAGAGGTAGCGCACCACGCCGAGATCGTGGGAGATGAACAGGTAGGTCACCCGTTTGCTCCGCCTGCAGCTCGGCGAGCAGGTTGAGGATCGCCGCCTGCACCGACACGTCGAGCGCCGAGGTGGGCTCGTCGCAGACGAGCACGCGCGGGTCCCCGGCGAACGCGCGCGCGATCGCGACGCGCTGCTTGAGCCCGCCGGAGAGCTGGCGCGGGGCGCAGCGCCGAGCTGCCGCGTCTGCATCCGGACCGAGGCGACGAGCTCCTCCAGCGACGCCCTCGCGCTCCTTCCCGGACAGCCCGGCGAGCTTGGTCAGCGGCGCAGCTGATGATGGCCCGCACGCTGTGCCGCCGGTTCAGCGCGGAATCGGGGTTCTGGAAGATGATCTGCAGCGCCCGCAGCTGGTCGCGGCTGCGCTGGGGCGCCGTGGGCGCCAGCCTCGACCCGGACATCTCGAGCGCCGAGCCCTCGTCCGGCCGCGCTCAGCCCGAGCAGCACCCGGGCCAGGGTGGTCTTCCCGCTGCCCGACTCGCCGACCAGGCCGAGCGTCTCGCCGACGTGCAGGTCAGAGATCGATGCCGGTGAGCGCGTGCACGGGCTCCTTGCCGCGCGGTGAACGTCTTGGACACCCCCGCAGCGAGATGACGGGCGCCGAGGCCTCGTCCGGCGGCGGGAGCCGGACGTCTTCCGGCGTGGCCCGCGGCAGCTCGGGCGCCTGCTCGTGGTAGTGGCAGCGCGACGATCCGGTCGCCGCTCACCGGGTACATCGGCGGCGCCTCCGCTCGCAGCGCTCCTGGGCGATCGCGCACCGCTGGGTGAAGATGCAGCCGGTCAGGCACCGCGCCGGGGGCGGGCAGGAAGCCGGGGATCGTGTCCAGCCGCCCGTGGTCCTTGCGCTGGCCGCCGGCGCGGGATGCACCGCAGCAGCCCCACCGTGTACGGGTGCCGCGGGTCGCTCGAAGACCTCGCGGGCCGGGCCCTGCTCGACGAGCTCGCCCGCGTACATCACGCCGACCCGGTCGCACATCTTCGCGATCACCGCGAGGTTGTGGCTGATGAACAGCACCGCGGTGCGGAACTCCTGCCGCAGCGCCGACGACCAGCTCGAGGATCTCCGCCTCGACGGTGGCGTCGAGGGCGGTCGTCGGCTCGTCCAGGATGAGCAGCGGCGGGCTGCGTGGCGAGGGCCATCGCGATGACGACCCGCTGCAGCATGCCGCCGGAGAGCTGGTGGGGATAGGCCTGCAGCACCCGCCCGGGGTCGTTGATCTGCACCGTGCGCAGCGACTCCTCGGCCGGCTCAGCCGCCTCCGACCTGCTCAGGCCCGCGATCTCGAAGACCTCGGCCAGCTGGCGGCCGACCCGGATGGACGGGTTGAGCGCCCGCCCGGGCTCCTGGTACACCATGGAGATCGTCCGCGCCCGCAGCTCGCGCAGCGCATGCTCGTGCCCAGCGCCTCGACGTCCTGGCTCAGCCACCGTGATCGACCCCTTGCTCACCCGCCCGTTCCGCGCGAGGTAGCGGACGATGGCGAGGGCCATGGTCGTCTTGCCGCAGCCGGACTCGCCGACCAGCCCGAACGATTCCCGCGGCCCGATCTGGAACGAGACGTCCCTGACCGTCAGCCGGTCGGCGCCGCGCACCGTGTAGGTCACGTCGACGTGCGCGGCGTCGACCGCCGGCCCGTCGGTGAGGCCGGTGGCTGGCCTGGGCGGCAGCGTCGCTGGTCACTGGATGACCACCGCCTCGACGGAGTCGGCGATGAGGTTGATGGCGACCACCAGCGAGGCGATCGCCAGCGCCGGGAAGAGCACCTCCCACCAGTACCCGGCGCCGAGGTACTGGTAGCTGTTGGCGATGTCGGCCCCCAGTCGGGCGTCGGCGGCTGGATGCCGAAGCCGAGGAACGACAGGGTCGCGACCGTGAAGATCGCGTAGTCCGAGGCGGACCGTGAACTCGACCAGGATGGGCCCGGAGCACGTTCGGCAGGTATCTCGACGAACATGATGTGCGACGTCGCTCTCGTCGCGGAGCCGGGCGGCGGCGATGTAGTCGAGCTCCGCGCTCCTGGAGGACGGCGGTCCGCACCGTCCGGGCGATGAGCAGCCCGAACACCAGCCCGATGACGACGATCAGGACGGGCGTCGAGGGGCCGAGCGCCACTACGAACAGGAACGCCACGATCACGATCGGGAGGGCGAGCACGGCGTCGACGATCCGGCCGACTGAAGCTGTCCACCGGGCCGCGGAAGTAGCCCTGCACCAGGCCGATGGTGGTGCCCAGCACGGTGCCGAGCAGCGTCGCGAGCGGCGCGACGATCAGGATGTCCCTGGCGCCGACGATGACCCGGGAGAGCACGTCCCGCCCGAGCGAATCGGTGCCGAACCAGTGCGCGCCCGACGGGGGTTGGTTGAACGCGAGTCAGGCTCCCGGCCACCGGGTTGTAGGGGGCGATCGCTGTCCCGAACAGGGCGCACACGATCCACGAGAGCAGGATGACCGCCCCGATCAGGAAGGTAGGCGAGCGCACCAGCAGGCGCAGGTTCTCCCGCCGGATGGTCCCGGCGGAGCTGTCGACCGCACCCGCCGCGCCGCCAGCGAGTTACGGCACGAAGCCGACGGCGGCCGGGTCCCGGAGGGCGGGCGAGTCCTCCAGCGGGGTCTTGATCGCCGACGGAGTGGCGAGGGCGTCGACGGGTTCCTCGTCGCTCATCACTCGGCCTGCTGGAATCGGATCCGGGGGTTCGAGGACCGTGTACAGGATGTCGGCGATCAGGGTCGCCGCGAGGTACACGATGCCGATGACGAGCACGCCCGCCTCCAGCATCGGGAAGTCCTTGTTGTTGGCGGCGGTGAAGATCAGTACAGCCGAGGCCGGGGTAGTTGAACAGCGTCTCGACGACCACCAGGCCCCCGATCAGGTAGCCGGTCTGGGTGGCGATGACGGTGATGGTCGGGAGCAGTGAGTTGCGCAGGACGTGCCGCCGGATCACCACCGAGCGCGGCAGCCCCTTGAGGATGGCCGTCCGGACGTAGTCGAGAGTCGAGGGCCTCGATCGTCCCGGCCCGGGCCATCCGGGGCGATGTAGCCGAAGAGCGACGAACACCAGCGGGATCGCTTGGCAGGATCAGGTAGTGGAGCTGGCCCAGCGGGGAGGTCCCGGGGGAGGGTTCGCGGTGACGGGGAACCATTTCAGCCCGATCGCGAAGATCACGATGAGCACGACCCCGGAGACGAACTCCGGGACGGACGTGAAGGACAGGCCCGTCACGCTGATGCTCCGGTCGATCGGCCCGGCCGCGGTAGAGCGCGGCCACCACGCCGGCGAAGATGCTGAGCGGAACCACGATCACGAAGGCCACCGCGGCCAGCTTGAGCGAGCGCCCGAGGCGCCGGGAACAGGAACGTGCTGACCGGCGCGTGGAACTGGCTACGAGGTGCCCAGGTCGCCGTGGAGGATGCCCGTGACCCAGCTCCAGTACTGGGCGATCAGCGGGCGGTCGACGCCGAGGCGACTGGTTCAGGGCCTCCACGGCGTGCTCGGAGGCGAACGGGCCGAGGATCGCCCGGCCCGGGTTGCCCGGCAGCACCGACCCCGCGAAGAAGATGATCAGGCTCAGCAGGACCAGGGTGAGCAGCGCCAGCCCCAGCCGCTTCAGCACGTACTGCGTCACTGCCCCTCCCCTTCCCCGTCCAGTGGCTCATCTGGGCATCGGCGACGATGATCGCTCGGTACTCTTAGTACAGCGCTTGATTCTTACCCGGTACGCTCCGGAGCGCAATGGCCGCCGGTGTCGTTATGCCTTTGAGACCTGCGCCTACGCGGTGCCCGCGTGGCTGACCTGGCGATTGCCGTGGCTGGCGCGGTCGCGGCGCGCCGCATCGGTGCGGGATAGTCGGCCCTGTGCGCACACAGCCGCAAGATATGCCGAACGATAACGGCGGCCCGGCCCAGCGGGCTTCCTCACCCTGGCTGCGTAGGGGTGCTCGTCACCGGCGCCGCCTCGGGCATCGGCCTGGCCGTCGCGGCCCGCTGCCTGGTCCGAGGAGCCGCCGTCGCCGCCCTCGACCGCGACGGCCCGGCCCTGAGCCGGGCGGTCGCCGGGCTCGGCCGCGGCTGGCCGGGGCCGCGTCACCGCCGTCCAGGCCGACGTCGCCGACCCGGAGCAGGTGGGGGCCGCCGTCGCCACGGCCGGGAGCGGCTCGGGCCGGCTCACCGCCGTGGTCAACGTGGCTGGGATCGGCGGGTACACCGGCGACATCGGCCAGACCAGCCCGGCGGACTGGGCCCGGCACGCTGGCGGTGAACCTGTCCGGCACCTTCCACGTCTGCCGGGCGGCGCTCCCGCTGCTGCGGGCCAGCGGCGGCGGCCGGATCGTCACCGTGAGCTCCCAGTACGGCCTGGTCGGCGGGGCGGGCAGCCCTGCCTACTCGGCGGCCAAGGCGGGGGTGATCGGCCTCACCCGCGCCATGGCCGTGGATCACGCCGCCGAGGGCATCCTGGTCAACTGCGTCTGCCCGGGCCCGATCGACACGCCGATGCTCCGCGCCTCCAGCCGGCCACGCCGAGCTGGCGGCCCGCGAGGCCGCCCGGACCGCGGGGCGCGTCCTGCTCGGCGGGCCCGGGCGCCGCCGGAGGACGTGGCCGGATGATCGCCTTCCTGCTCGGGCCCGATGCCTGGGCTTCCTGACCGGGGCGGTGCTCACCTGCGACGGCGGCTGGACCGCGAGCTGACGGCGCCGCTGACCGCGGGCACGCGCCGTCGGGTGTCGGTCAGGCGCTAGCGGGCGCTGCCACGGTCATCCGGTCAGGCGCCGCGCTGCCAGCTGATCCCGGTCGAGTGCGCCGCCGGCCAGTCTCAGGCCCGGTCAGGGTCCGGTCAGGCGCGACCGGGACCGCGCGCGAGGTCTCCAGCGCGCTCGGCCGCGATGGCCACCGCGAGTGTGGCGGCCGCGTCCGGTGGCGTGCAGACCACCGCCGCCGGGTCGCGCTCGCGGACCGCGCGCAGGAACCGGCTCATCGACCGCTCCAGCGGCTGGGAGGCGGCGCGCTTGTCAACCGGCTGCCCGGCGCTCACGCCGGTGAGGGTGAAGTCGGGGTCGAGGGCGAGCCTCGAGCGTCGCGTCGGACGCGATGATGTCCAGGCCGTAGCGTGCCCGGCTGGCCCGGCTTGGTCCAGGCCACCACGATGGTCGCCAGGGCGCCGGAGGCGAGCTCGAGCATGCATCGTCAGGGCGTCGTCGATGTCCCCGGCTTCCCCGCCGCTGCGGGCCAGCCGGATCCGCGCCGGCGGCGGCCTGGACCGACGCCACCTCGCCCGCCACGGTCCGGGCCAGGTCCAGGTGATGGCTGCCGCGCTCGAGCAGGTTTCCGCCGCCCGCGCGCATGTCCACGAACCACGGGCGGCTCTGGGTCGGCCCGATGCTGGTCCCGACCAGCAGCCCGATCTGCTGGCCCGCCAGCAGCGCGGCAGTTCGTCGAGCAGGTCGAGCGCATGCCACTGGTAGCCGACCGCGCAGACGGTGCCGGTGCTCTCGGCCGCCGCCACGATCTCCGCCGCGTCCTCGGCGGTGCGGGCGATCGGTTTCTCGAGGTAGACGGGCAGCCCGCGGCCGAGGGCGGCGACCGCCGGTTCCCGGTGGGCTCTGCGGCGGGCACGGCGACGATGAGCGCCCCGAGGTCCTCGCGGTCCAGCAGGTCGCGCCAGTCCCGGTAGGTGCGCGCGCCGGTGCCGCTGGCCAGGGCCTCGGCCCGTTCGCGGTCGAGGTCGCAGACCGCCACGAGCTCGGCGTCCGGCGAGGGAACCGAGCACGCGCTTGTGCTCCTGCGCGATCCAGCTCGGCCCCGATCATGCCCATCCGGATGGTGCCCACGCTGTCGGCCACGGTCAGCTCCAGGGGAACGGGCGAGTTGCTCACCGGGTGCAGCTCGCCCGCGGCGTACCGGCCGAACCGGAACGGCTCGAGCAGCGGCCTGCTGCTCGCCGAGGAGTTCCCTGGCGACCAGGGCCCCGACGCCGATCATCTTGAACCCGTGATTGGAGTCGGCGATCACGTAGGCGTTCTGCCGGAACACGTCGAAGACCGGGAAGCTGTCCGGGGTGAACGCGCCGATCCCGCCGGTGCGGCTCGTGCCGGTAGAGGTGCCGCTTCCCCTCGAACCTCTTGTGGCAGTGCGCCAGCCCCGAGGTCCACATCCGGACGAAGTCTTCCGGCACGGTGAACTCGGGGCTCTCCGGGCCGTACGGGTCGATGGCGATCGCGCCCGCTGGCTTGCCGACGACGTAGGGCGAGGCGCCGCCCTGCAGCCCGGCGAAGTTGAAGTCCGGCTTGTAGTAGATGCCCCACAGCTGGTCGGTGATCAGGTCACCGCTGATGTCGTCGTAGAGCGGCGCGTCCGGAGTCCACGTGCGTGACGGGCGGCATGGCGCCCCGCGTTGTCGGTGAACTCGCTCGGCTCGATCCCGAGCGTGCCTTCCTGCAGCGCCCAGTAGGTCCACATCGGCCGGTCCACGCCCCCGGTGCCGCCGGGCTCGCGCCACCGTGATCGTCTCGGGCAGGTCCAGCCAGGCCCACAGGTCGCGGATCCACGGGCCGACCGCGACCACGAGCTGGTCGCACGCGATCGTGCCCTGATCGGTCTCGACCGAGGTCACCGCGCCGCCGGCGATGCCGAACCCGGTGACGCGGACGCCGGTCTGCGATCCGTACCCCTTCGGCTTCGGCCTTGGCCGCCAGGCCGCGGACCGCGCGGATGTTGTTCGCGTAGCCCGCCCTTCTTCTCGTGCAGGACCGTGGTGATCCCGGGCGCCTGCCAGTCCTCGAACATGTCGAGTCAGGTAGCGGTTGACAGTCGCGTTCCCCTCGATCAGCACGGACGGGTAGCCGATCGCCCGCTGCTCGGAGTAGATCTGCGCCACGTCTGTCGGACATCGCCTCCGGCGCGATCTGCAGGAAGCCGACCGGGTGGTAGGAGAACGCCGTCGGGGTCCGACTCCCACACCGACACCGAATGGGCCATCAGCTCGCGCATCGCGGGCTGGAAGTAGTTGTTGCGGACCGTCCCGCAGGCGATGCCGGACGCGCCTGACGCCGACTCCGCGCTTGTCGAGGACGCAGATGTCCTCACCCTCGCCGAGCCCGCGGGCCCGCAGCTCCCGGGCCAGATGCCAGGACGTGGACAGTCCGTGGACGCCCGCGCCGATGACGACATACCGGCTGTGAGTGGGGATCATGGCACCTGCCTTCCAGATCTGCGGCGCCCGGCGGCGCAACACCTTCACAAGGTAGCCCGCCTCTGTGATCATGCCCAGCGGGGCGGCACCCTGGACGAGACGGGAAACTCTATGGAAGGCAACCCCATGGCCCGCGAATCGCTGGTGGCGGTCAGCTACCCGGTGGACGACGAGTTCACCCGGATCAACACCGGCGTGCTCGACGGCTCCGCCCGGGTCGCCTTCCTGCACGGCCGCCCGCGAGGACGAGTTCCGCGAGATCCATGCGCCAGGCCGATGTGCTCATCGGATGGCACCTGAGCCGAGGAACTGCCCGCCGGCACCTGGCAGGACGCGCCCCGGCCTCCGGTTCGTCCAGCTGCTGTCGGCTTGGCGCCGACGCGGTGGACTTCGCCGCCATCCCGGACGCGGCTGACGCTGGCCAGCAACGTCGGGCGCCTACGCCCAGCCGATGGCCGAGTACGTCATGGCGATGACGCTCGCCCTGGCCCGGCGGCTGCCGCAGCGGCACGCCGACCTGGCCCGGGGCGAGTTCAAGATGTGGGAACGCGTGCTCACGCTGGACGGCGCGGTGTGCGCGATCCTCGGCTTCGGCGGCATCGGCCAGGCCACCGCCCGCCTGATGCGGGCGTTCGGGGCGCGCATCCACGCGGTGAACTCCTCCGGCCGCACGCAGCGAGCCGGTCGAGTTCATCGGCACGCTGGCCGACCTGGACCAGGTGCTCGCCGCCGCGGACGTGCTCGTCATCGGCCCTGCCGCTGACCAACGCCACCCGGGGCCTGATCGGCGCGCGGGAGCTGGGCCTGATGAAGCCGACCGCGATCCTGGTGAACGTGGCCCGGGCGGCCATCGTGGACGAGCGCGCGCTCTACGAGCACCTGCGGGACCAGCCTGAGTTCTGCGCCGGGATCGACGCCTGGTGGCGCGAGCCGGGCGCGGGGGCCCGGCTCGGGCTTACTGGTCCCCCGGGTACCCCTTCTTCGACCTGCCCAACGTGATCGGGTCCCCGCACAACTCGGGCGTCACCGACGGTGCCCTCCAGTTCTGGGCGGGCCAGGCGGCCGAGAACGTCCGGCGGTTCCTGCGCGGCGAGGCCGTGACCGGGGTGACCCAGCCGCGAGGACTACCTGTGACCCGGCCCTTAGTGGACCTCCGCCCCGACCAGGTAGCCGATCAGGTAGGTGACGCCGATGCGGCGAACGCCCCCAGCGCCAGCTGGCGCGAGCGCGCCGCGCAGGAACGGCCGGTCGGTGAGCCGGGCCACCAGCCCGCCGCCGACGAACGCGGCCACCGCCGACAGCGCCAGCGCGACCCACAGCGAGTCGTACCCGAGCAGGTAGGGCAGCAGCGGGATGAGCGCGCCGACGGCGAAGGTGGCCAGGGACGCGCCCGCCGCGGTCACCGGTGAGGGCAGGTTCGCTGGGGTCGACCCCGAGTTCCTCGCGGACGTGCATGCCCAGCGCTTCCTCCGGGTTGGTGGAGATCTGCCGGGCCACCTGGTCGGCCAGGCTGGCATCGATTCCCCGGTGCCGCAGCATGGTGGCGAGTTCCTCCCGCTCGGCCTCGGGATGGATCTCCAGCTCGTGCCGCTCCTTGCGGACCTCGGCCTCGACCAGCTCGTTCTGCGAGGAGACGGAGACGTATTCGCCGGTGGCCATCGAGAAGGCGCCCGCCGCCAGGCTCTACCAGGCCGGTGAGGACGATGATGTGCTGCGCCCCGCCGCCCCGCCCACCCCGGCGATCAGGGAGACGTTGGTCACCAGGCCGTCCATGGCCCCGAAACACGGCCGAGGCGCAGCCAAGCCGCCCGAGACGTCACGATGCTCGTGACCGGGCGCGGCGCTGTCGGTGCCGCTGGCAGCGGTCATGTGATCATCCCCTGGCTCGTGCGCGCCAGGTGGGCGTGGATGGAGCAGTGTGCGACAGGACGGCAACTGGGCGCGCGAAAGAAAGTGCGGATAGCGGAAGCTGGCCTCCGGCAGCCCATTATTCCCGGTGCGGCTGAGCTGAACCGGATCGTCCGGTGAACGGCCTGGCCGCTCGCGGCGGGAGCGGGCTGGCTTACCCGATCGTGGCGCACCGGCCCGGATATCGTCCTGATGCGGCATGATGTGCGCGTATTCGCACCGGGAGGCCTGGATGCTCATCGGCGAGAGCTACATCGGTGAGGGCGCGGAGGCCGCGCACGTGAACACCGTCTTCGGCGAGCGCTCCGGGCCGGTGGGGTGGGCCTGGGCCAGCGCGCTGGCCAGCCCGAGCGCCGGGCACGCGCCGTTCGTCGCCGTGGTGATCCCCGGGCTCCCGGTCAAGCCTGATGACGCTGTTCGTCAACAAGGCTCCCATCGCCGGTGATGAGCACGGGATCCTCACCTGGGGAGCGGCGCAGGCTTGGCTGTGGGTGGACGGCGTCGCCGACGCGGTGAGCGAGGGGATCCTCAGCGAAGCCGACGCCGACGAGAACCTGATCATCGCCGCGGTATGGGTCAATCCCGCCGCCCAGGACGCCGAGAAGGTCTATGCGAACAACCGGACCGCGTAACCCGGGAGGCGCTGCGGGCCGGGGTCGCGGGCATGCCGCAGATGGCCGAGGTGCTGCGTCGCGCGCGCACCGGCCGTTCAACCCCTTCTACGCGGCACCGTCCGGCGGCCGGGGCTCGCGAGGCGGCGGCGCGGGCGAAGGCGGCCGGGAGCCCGCAGGCCAGTGGCGGCGGACGGAGGTGGCCAGGAGCCTTCGGGCGACGGCGCGGCCGGGGACGGGCCAGGAGCCCGCAGGCGGCGGCGCGAATGAAGGCGGCCAGCCCCGGGCGTCAGAGCCGCAGTGAAGATCACCGCTATCCGGCTGGACCGGATGCGGCTTCCGCTGGACCCGCCGTTCCGCGCGGCCTGGGACCCGGTCCCGCGGCGGCATTTCGACGCGACCCTGGTCCGCGTCGAGACCGATGAGGGCATCACCGGGTTCGGCTCCGGCGACACCATGGACGGGTTCGCCGCCTTCGCGCGACCTGTTCATCGGCCGCGACCCCCGGGAGATCGCCAGCCACGTGCGGACGATCGAGACGATCAACTTCCACGCGGGCGCTACTGGCCGCTGGAGGCGCACCCTGTGGGACATCATCGGCAAAGGCCGCCGGGCAGCCGGTGTCTGCCCTGTTCGGGGCGGCAGGCACGAAGCTCCCGGCGTACGCGTCGTTCGGCGAGCTGAAGAGCCCCGGGCGAGCGGGCCGACGCGGTGCTCGCGGCGCAGGCGGCGGGCTTCCGGGCGGTGAAGATCCGGATCGACCGGGCCGACGTCGCGGCGGGGCTGAGCTGCCGTCCGGGCCGCGCGCGCACGCGGTCGCATGACGGCATCGAGATCATGGTCGACCTCAACCAGGGGTGGCGGATGGTCGGCGACATCTCACCCGCGCTGGACGCGTCGCCGCCGTGCGGCCGGCTGGCCAGCTGAGCTGGCCGAGCTCGGCGTGCTGTGGCTGGAAGAACCGCTGCCCGCCGGTGACCCGGTCGGCGATGCGCCATGCTCAGGGAGCAGACCGGGGATCCGCGTCGCGGGGGCGAGATGACCGCACCCCGGCCGAGCTGCTGGACGCCGCGTCTCCGCGGGCGCGCTCGACGTCGTGCAGCCCGATGCCGTCCCCGTCCGTCGGCATGCTCCGGGCGCGGACCATCGCCGAGTTCGCGCAGCTGCGGCACCGCTGGTTCACCCCGCACACCTGGACGAACGGGCTCGGCCTGCTGGGCCAACCTGCACGTGGCGGTTGCGCTGTCGGCGGCGGGCCCTACCTCGAGTTCCCCTACGACCCGCCCGGCTGGACCGAGCGCTAGCGCGATTTCTTCCTGGCCGAGCCGCTGCCTCGTCGACCCCGGCGGGTACCTCAGCCGTGCCCGGGCAGCCCGGGCTCGGCGTGGCTATTGACGAATCCGCGGTGAGCCGCTGGGCTCTGCGCCTTGATGGCCAGCCGGACACACCGCTCATCTCCGTCACCGGGATCATCCCGCCTCGCCTGCCTGAGAGAGATCATGAAAGTCGGCTTCATTGGCCTCGGCCACATGGGCGCGCCGATGAGCAGCAACGTCCTGGCCGCCGGTCATGAGCTGGTGGTCCACGACGTGCGCCCCGACGCCGCCGCGAGGCCTGCTGGCCGGCGTCGGCGCCTCGTGGGCGGGATCGCCCGGCGGGTGCAGGCGCGGACCGCGACGCCGTCATCACCATGCTGCCGGGGCCCAGCCAGGGTGGAGGACGTCCTGCTCGGGCCCGGCGGCCTGCTCCGCCGGACTGGCCGCTCGACGCCACCTGGATTGACATGTCCACCAGCGTCCCGGCGGTGGCGGACAAGGTGCGGCGCCGTCGCGGGCCCCGGCGCATGCCGGTCCTGGATGCGCCGGTCGTGCGGCATGGATAACGGGCGCCAGGGACGGCACGCTGCAGATCTTCGTCGGCGGCGCCACCGAGGACGACTTGTGCGGGTGCGGCCGCTGCTTGAGGTCATGGGGGACCCGGAGCGGATCCTGCATGTCGGGACGCACGGCGCCGGGTACACCGTCAAGCTAATGCTCAACCTGCCTGCTGGTTCGCTACCGTCGCCCTCACCGCCGAGGCGCTGACCATCGGGGTCAAGGCCGGCGTGACGTGGCGACGCTCCGCCGGTCGCTGCTGACGAGCGCGGCCGCCAGTCATTTCCTCGAGCACGACGTGCTGAGCGTGCTGGAGCGCGGCGACTTCGACGACTCCTTCGCGCTCGCGCTCGCCTGCAAGGACCTGGGGCTCGCGGTCGATCTCGCCCGGCAGACCGGCGTCTCGGCCGAGATGAGCGCCATGGTCGAGCAGATCTACCGGCGGGCCCGCGCGCAGTACGGGGATGAGGGCGGGCAGCTGCTCCCCGATGAAGCTGCTCCGAAGACCCTCACCGCCACCCCCTTCGCCTGTCGCCCGCGCTACCGCCGCAGGAGTGAGCATGCTTCTCCCCTCTGGCTGGCGCAAGGTTCGTGCTCACCCCGATGCCCGCCGCCCACTTCGGCGCGGGCGCCATCGCGCGAAGCTGCCCGGGCTGGTGCGCGGCACCGGGCAGCGCCGCGGCCATCATCGTCACCGACTCCGGCGCTGGCTTCTAAGCACGCCGGTCGTCGCCCGGGCACGGGACGTGCTCGCTGCGGGCGGGTGACGGCGGCCGTGTTCGCGGGTACGGCCCAACCCCAGCACAGACGACGTGGCGGCTGGGGCCGATGCAGTGGCCGGCTGGCCGCGGAGGCCACCGGATGGCGGCGGGCAGGCCGGGTGGCGGTGGTGGCGGTGGGCGGCGGTCTGCCATCGACGCGGCCAAGGGCATCGCGCTCGCCGCCGTCAACCCGCAGCGCGGGCCGGGACCTTGACTACCGCCGCGATTTCGCCCGCCCGGCCCGCTGCCGATCATGGCGGTGCGCGACCGCACGGCGGGCACCGGGGCGGAGACGAATGCGTTCGCGGTGGTACTGACCCGGCGGCGCGCCGGAAGTTCTACGTGGGCCACGCCAGCTCTCGGCTGCGCGGCGGCGATCCTCGACCCGGATCTAACGGCTGGCCTGCCGACAGCGGCGACGGCCGCCACCGGGATGGACGCCTGACCCACGCGCTTGGAGTCCTGCATGTCCAGTCGCGCCAATCCCTGGTCGGACGGCATCGCCCTGCAGGTCATCCGGATGATTCGCGGCGCCACCTGCCGCGGCCGTCGCCGACGGTGCGCGACCTGGAGGCGCGATCCCAGATGCTGCCGCTGCCGCTCACCTGGCCGGCGTCGGCATGGCGAGCACCGGGCTTCGGCACTCTGCCACGCCATCGGCCACTCGCTCGGCGGGCGATTCGACATCGCCCATGGTGTGCGCTGACGATGGTGCTGCCGGGGGTGCTCCGGTTCAACCTCCCGGCCTGCGGGAGCGCCTCGCCGCGGTGGCGTTTCGCCTCTCGGCGCTGGGGACACAGCGCGCGACACCGGGTGGAACGCGGACGCGGCGATCGACGCGGTCGCCGCGCTGGCGGACCCGGATCGGGATGACCCACCGGCTGCCCGACTTCGGGATCTCCGCCGCCGATTTCGACCTCATTGCCGCGGACGCCCTCGACGATGAGGTGCTGGCCAACACACCGCGCCCGTAAGCCAGCGCCGATATCCGCGCCATCCTCGCCGCTGCCCTCGACGGCGCAGGCCGGGGCCCGGCCTGCGCCCCGCCCACCCGGCCCGGCGGCGCGGCACCGGACGGGGGATGATGATTCCCTCAGGCCGGTGATCCCGTCAGGTCCTAAGGCCGGTGGCACCGTCGGCCTTACGACCGCCCCGAAGGCTGACCCGATGAGGAGCCACCGATGACCGCCACCTCCGCTTACCTCGCCACTCGGCCACCAAATACGTAACTGAACGAAGTACAAC
>ERZ1370068.5222-contig-4253_pt1 | contig 45436 bp, 88 predicted proteins | sample MGYA00561227_ERZ1370068 | MGnify/ENA primary metagenome ERZ1370068 (study PRJEB38410, sample SAMEA6850437) | metagenome | study: Metagenomic assessment of the ecological functions of the soil: analysis of the soil microbiota associated with the... | reverse complement strand
TTGTACTTCGTTCAGTTACGTATTGCTGCCGCTGCGTTCATATTGACGCAGGCGAGCAGCTAGCTCTTTCATCACATGCGTTGCGAAATGCGGGTGCTGCTGAATGAGAAAATGGAACCGTCGTTCATCGATTGGCACCAGTCGGCACGCGGTCTTCGCCACAGCGTTGGCAGCACGCGGGCTGGCATCAATCAATGCCATCTCGCCGATCAGCGCACCTGTTCCTGCGGTCTCGACTACGTAATCACCAAGCCGCACGTCCATCTCCCCTTCCAATACCACGTACATCTTGTCACGCTTGTCGCCTTCACGGAAAAGGATATCGCCCGGCGCGAGCTGCACCGTGTCAGTTTCTTGACGAAAAAGTTCTGCAGGATTCACGAAATGGCGTTTGGCTGACAAACCGAGCGTACAGAGGAAACACGATATCTTCCAAGTTACAATTGTGTGACAGGTGCTCCGAATACGGAGCACGAGCAAATTCTTCGTGTCCTTGGCGACTTCGTGGTTAATTTTCATCGCTTCTCTATGACTGAAGAACGCAAAACGTTAGAGCAAGCGCGAGCAAATGACGGACCTGGAACGTCTCCGTCATTCGGCTTCGCACGTACTTGCAACGGCGATTCTGAAAATCTGGCCGGAAGCGCAGTTCGCCGCCGGGCCGCCGGTGGAAAACGGTTTTTATTACGATGTCGATCTTCCGCACCGCATTTCGCCCGACGATTTCGAGAAGATCGAGGCGGAGATGAAAAAGGAGATCAAAGGCGAACCATCCGTTCGAGCGGATGGAAGTTTCGCGCGATGAAGCGCTCGACCTTGGGAAGAAAGGCCGGCTCGCCGCGCTGAGCGAACGCGACCGAGCCCAGCAAATTCAAGCTCGACATCATCGAAAACATTCCGCCCGACGAGAAAATCTCGCTCTATCGCAGCGGCGACTTCATCGATCTTTGCGCCGGCCCGCACGTCATGCGCACGGGAAACATCGGCGCGTTCAAGCTCACGAGCGTGGCAAGCGCGTACTACAAGGGCGACGAAAAGAATCCGCAGCTGCAGCGCGTTTACGGCACGGCGTTCAAAACGAAAAAGGAACTCGACGATTACTTCGCGATGCTCGAGGAAGCGAAGAAGCGCGATCATCGCAAGCTCGGCAAGCGAACTGGAGCTTTTCGTTTTCGACGACGATGTCGGCCCCGGTCTTCCGATGTTTCTGCCGCGCGGCGCAGTGATCGCCGAAGAATTGGAGAAGCTCGCGAAAGAAACCGAGTTCGCCGCCGGTTATCAACGCGTCCGCACGCCGCACATCGCGCGCGAAAGCTTGTACAAAAAGAGCGGTCACCTCCCCTACTACGCCGAATCGATGTTCCCGCCGATGGAGCTTACTAGTCAGGCAAGCGACAAGCAGACGTTGAATCGAGATACTCATCGCTGCACTCGAGCAGAATCTCTAGCGGAATTCGACGACGCGACTCGTCGCTGATTAGAGCCGAAGTTACGAACACTTGACAGAATCCGAGAATGTACGCGCGAGGATTTGCTTTGATCAGAGCTCGACGTAAGTCGATGCTTCAGATCGAGCGACCGACGCTGATAGCAGCGTGTTCGAACGAACTCAGTCGAAGAGCTCAGGCGATCGCTATTACCTCAAGGCGATGAACTGTCCGCATCACCACAAGTTGTTTGCGGCGCTGCCTCGCAGCTATCGCGATCTGCCGTTGCGGCTGGCGGAGTATGGGACGGATTATCGCTACGAGAAGAGCGGCGAGTTGTTCGGACTCATGCGGGTGCGCTCGCTGCAGATGAACGACGCCCATCTCTACATGACGCCGGAGCAGTTCGAGGCGGAGTTCAACGCCGTGAACGAGATGTATCTGAACTATTTCAAGCTATTCGGGATCGACAAATATCTGATGCGCTTCTCGACGCACGATCCCTGCAAAGCTCGGCCAGAAATTTGTCGATGAACCGGAGCTTTGGAAAAAGACCGAGGAGATGACGCGCAACGTCCTAAAGAATTCTGGAATCAATTATGTCGAAGTGCCGAACGAAGCGGCGTTTTACGGACCGAAGATCGACGTGCAAGCGTGGAGCGTGATCGGACGCGAGTTTTCCATCGCGACCAACCAGGTCGATTTCGCGCAACCGCGCAGTTTTGATCTTCGCTATAAGGACCGCGACAACATCGACAAGATCCCGATCTGCATTCATCGCGCGCCGCTCGGCACGCATGAACGTTTCATCGGATTTCTGATCGAGCATTACGCCGGCAATTTCCCGCTCTGGCTTTCGCCGGAACAGGTGCGCATTCTCACCATCGGCGACGATCCGAAGTTAATCGATTACGCGCGATCGATTCTGAACGAACTGCGCGCTCATCAAGTCCGCGCAGAAATCGACGAAAGCACCGACAAGATCAACGGCAAAGTCCAGCGCGCCGAGCAAATGAAAGTCCACACCATGTTCGTGATCGGAAAACGCGACATGGAAGCCGACGCCGTGAGCGTCCGCGTTCACGGTAAAGGAAATCTCGGGCGAGACCACGCAGCGAAGCGATCGGTGAGTGTTGTCTGCGGTTCGCGAACGCCGCCCATAAGACGTGTTTGAGATTGCTCGCTGGCTCCGGCGTGCCTGATCGGAACGCTGTCAGCGGCGCTCTTTGCTCGTGCTGAGTTATGTTGTGCTTGTTGCACACGCGTGGTTTGCGGGTCATAAATCTTCGCTGCCCGAACCACTAGCGGGACAAAGCGACTTTAGTCGCTTAAACAGCTACCGCCCTACTGCGATAATTACCGTAGACCACGATCCAGCGAAGGCGGTCGAACAACTGCGCGACCTTGTCCGCCAAACCGCATCGCAACATGGGAAGATCACGATCGCAGGCTCACGTCACTCAATGGGCAGGCACACGTTGCTTAATGGAAGCCTATGTATCGACATGCGTTGCGGTGCATTCCGTCGCATTGATCCGGTAAGGGTCCGCGATTCCGTTCCGATCGTTCAGCATGGGTGCAGGCGCAACATGGCACGACTATTAACAGCCCTTGATCGCCAAGGCTGGTCAGTCGCAGTCATGCAGTCAATGATGATTTCACCGTCGGTGGGTCAATCTCGGTGAACTGCCACGGCTGGCAGCCGAACTCGCCGCCGATCGCGAGCACGGTAACAGCGTTCAGAATTCTTCTTGCGGACGGCTCTGTGCGCGAATGTCGGCGTGGTGCAGAGGACCGTGAATTATTCGACGCCGTATGCGGCGGATACGAGCTGTTTGGTGTTATTCTCGATGTCGATTTGCGAGTCGTGCCGAACGCCTTGTATCAGGCTGGGGAATTTCCTGCGACGTCTAGAAATTTTATTGATCGTTTTGCTCTTCTGGTCACGCGAATCGAAAGCGCGGATCGGCCTGGCTTATGGGCGTGTCAGCATCGCACCTGGCCCATGGTTTCTTCGAGACGCGCGATTATTCGGTTCGTTGCGACGCAGACGAACCAATCGCCCAGTGATGTTGCAAACACGTTGGATAATCCAGTGCGTCCATTCGCTCCACGGCCATGGGAGATCGGCCTTGCACGCGCAACCTTTCGTGCCTCGGTTGGCAGCGACTTTGGCAAACTCGGCCGATGGACAATTGAGCGATTCCATGGACAAACTCACCGCATCGTCCCGCAATGGAATATTGCGGACCCCTTCGGATTGGTTCGCTAATCGAGATCCGAAGTTTTACGGAGATTTTGCACGAGTAAGCTTTGTTCCGCCAGACAAGCTGGCTGAATTCGCCCGGAAACATCCGACCGGTTCTCGGTAAGACCGGCGCCATAGACCTGCTAAACATCACACTTCCGGTTCGTGCGACGGGACGATGATACAATTCTTGCCTACGCTCGGCAGGATGAAATTGGATTGGTAATGCTATTTCGCTATACCGCAACGCTTGAATCCGATGCGCGGATGCGGGCTATTACAGAACGACTTATTGATGCTGCGCTCGCATGCGGCGGTAGTTACTATCTTCCTTATCGTCACACGCCACAGTCGAGCAATTTCGCGCGCGTCAATCCGCGCTACGAAGAATTCTATAAGGTCAAACGCAAATACGACCCAACAGAGCTTTTCGAAAACTCCTTTTATCGCGATTATGTCGAGCCTGCAGCAAGTAAGACTCGATCCTAGTGAGCGAAGCACGCCAGATTAGCCAGTGGCGATCCAAAGAAATTGGCGACAATAATGTGACAATGAAACTTGTTAGTTTTGTTGTCCCGTTCAGCCGCTTTTGCTGATTTGCACTGGCGGCGGCAGCGGACGACCTGCATCCGATCGTCGAAGTTCAAAGCGGCTATCTCTTTCGGCGCGATCACGGCCGGGAAGTCGATCAAAGCAGACGAAGCGGCAAAGGCTGCTGCGAGATGAAATAACGTACCCAGGTCTATGGATTGACACGCAATCATTCGGCCAAGCCAACGGAGGCAAGCCCAAACCGGCAGAAGAGGATGTGTGTTCAGACGTGCTGACGGTTTCGCTTTCACCAAGGCCAGAGAACGGCGTGATCGCGCTGGCTGCACCGTGGAATGCGTTGCCGCGAAAACCGCGCGTGATGGATGCGACGCAACAGGTGTATGTCGAAGCTGTTCGCGATTTCTTGAAAACCAAAGGGATCGAGGAGCCGAAGGTCAAAATCGACAACATCATTCGCGTTGATTTGGATGGCGATGGCGAAGACGAAGTGTTAATCAGCGCAACGAATTACTCAGAAAAGGAAGAGGGCGCGCCGATGAGACTCTCCGGCTGGCAGTTATTCGATGGTGTTGTTGCGGCGGGTCGTCTCTGGAAAGGTGGAAACACAACTGGTGGAAGGAGAATTTTATCCGAAGGCTTACGACGACGATGAAGCGCTTCAACGCACCGAATGCTTACAAAGTAATCGCGGTGCTTGATCTGGACGGCGATGGTAAGATGGAAGTCGTCGTGGCTTCGAATTACTAGCGAGGGAGAAGCAACAACGATTTATCGCTGCAATCCGAAGAAGATTGAGGAGTTACTTTCTGTCTTCACGGCGCGTAAAGGAAAGAGCGGGCCGCGGAATTCGAAAAACCCCTTAACCGATGAAGCGCTTCAAACGGTGAGATGGATGACGAACTAGTCAGTGTGCCAGCTCTTTTTGTAAGCGGAGGCAATGCTTCTACGATGATAGAATCTCCCTTGATACCTCCAGGTCAACGTCACTCCCTTTTCTGGAATCAGAGAAATCTGGTTGCCCTTGATTTTGTAAGTGCCCTTCAATTCCAATGCGCCGGTTTGAGGTCGAACATCGCAAGCGTGCCATCGTTTTTGAATTCGAACACGTCCTGCCGGCAAACGTAACGACCCGAAATTCGTTTGGTGCAGCCTGAGAGGCTAGAAAGAACAACCGCACTGACCACGAAAATAAGAAGTAAGACTAATGCTCGCTGTGCAATCGAAAAAACACGGCACCGAAACAATTTGAGATCAGCATCCACCTTCACAGCAAAGACAAGTTTGGTAAAAACCGCGCAGTGAAGCTATCGGCGAAATTTATTAGTTACTCATTCCAGAGCACACAGATGGCGGAGCAGTGCCATCTTTCGAATCTGGATGACAAGAGACCGTGGTCCGAGGCGAATACGCGTAGTCGAAGGTTTCGCCGCGCTCGGTGCTAATGCTTTTCCAGTTTCGGCCCGAAGACCTCTCGCAACGATTCATAATTTTCGCCGGACCAATCCCATTGCAGTTCGTAGAGATGGCGCTTTGCCGAAGCGGCCCGCCATTGGGTCCGGAATGCTTCCGTTGAAAGATCGAGACAAACGGACTGTACTCCGCTGAGTTTGTTTATCGCGAGGTGACCACGAGCGCGCCGTCGAAATATCGAAGTCCTGGGCCAGCGTTGGTTTCGTTAGGCAGCGGCTCGCCAAAGAGCTTCTTCACATCGGCCGCGGTATCTCCGCGCCAAATACCGGCAAAAGTGGCCCAAAGCTGGTTCCGGTTCTGGAAAGTAAATATCTGCGTAATACGACTCAAGAATTTCATCCGGTTTTCAGCGCTATCGAGCATGTATTGCCAGTAGCGCCGTCCGGTGGTCGCTTTCGGGCCGGATTTGGCATAAAACTTCGCACCCGGCTCGCTTCCTCCGGTCGCAGCTCAACATCGCGCTCTTCGGCTTTCTGCTCTTCATCGAGCTTCCCATGATTTGTTGGTGAAGTTCCTCCTCGCGCTGATCAGCCTCCTGGGCGCGTTTCTTCAGTTCTGCTTCGGGCGAAAGCTCCCCTAACGGCTCAGCGCTGGCCGCTTCAGGAAAGCTCGCGAACGTTTTCCTAGGTTGGAAGTTCTTCCAGCGGTCCCGTGCGCCTTTGTTGAGTTTCCGCAAATAATCGGTGAGCTCGAACTGTTGCGTCTTCGTGTTGAAAGTACGCGTACCCAAAGATAGATCCCGTCGCCAGCGACGGGAGCCGCCGCGTAAGTCCACCAGCAACCGCTTCGAATCCGGACTCCACGCGACGAAATCGATAATCTCAGATTCCTGGCCGTCAATTCCCTTTGTTTCTTCGCAAAGAATTCCCACGCGCGATCGGATAACGTTTTCCGGTCAATCGACTGAAACTTTAAGCTTTGTTCGCGCTTGAACAATTCGCCGGACCCCATACCGCTGCCTGATGATAGGAGGCGAAGATCCATTGTTCATCAGCGGGCGAGATGAAGTATTGCGCCGGCTGCGCCTGACGCTCCTCGCCCAACGGTTCCTGCACCCTTCGAGATCGTCCATCGAGACTACGAATTGCTGTTCGTGCGCATCCATGGTCGGATCCTGCTCATCAAATCGAAGGCCGGTCTCGATCCTGAACGTCTCTTTAGGGCTGGTTTGCGCGGACACCGCGACATTAAGCAGCCAAACAAAACAACCGGGAACAAGAGCAAGCTTCGAGTGCAACTCATTTTGGATCGGCCTCGTTTTTGCATGCATCATTAAAGCTCCCATTCTTCATCCGGTTGCGTCTCGATTCTCGCAGCGGTGACATCGCAAAGAAATTGAAGACGGCGGCGTTCTTTTTCCGCCGGCGAAAAAGCGAAACATAAAATTTCGCGCCATCATCGCGATGCTTTAGCCAACTGCGCTGAGCTTCCCGCACGTTGGAAACGCGCTCCTTATCCGTTTTTGCGATGACTTCGGCATAACGCTTGTTTAGTTGTTGATCTAGAGCTTCCGAACCTCGTCTTTAAGTCCGCTTCACTCGGCAATGGATCCACCGGTTCGGCACAAGCGAGCATTTCCGATTTGCTCTTGTTTAGCTTCCGCAGGTAATCCGCCGTTTCGAACTTCTTCCTCGTGCGTGTATTGAAGTAGATATACCCTTCGTTGGTGGAGCGTCGGTCTTCCCCGCCACAGCATCACGACCAAAAGCCGCGATGCGTCAAGCTCCAGCAGCCAAATTGGATCATCGCGCACATACCTTCAGCGGAATAATTGGTTTTAAAGGCCCCGAGTACGCGTCCTTCCATGCTCTGTCGCTGAATGATCTGCACCGCGCTTCAAAGGTGTCGTCATCCTTGCGACGGATAAAGATCTCCGCGTTGCAAGCACGAGCCCTGATGGGACTCCTACAAAAACGAACAACCGCTCGCCAGACTGTCACTATAGAACGCCGTCGGAAAGGTTATCTCGGTCGGTATGCAGCCGTCCGTTGGCTGTCATCGCGCGTCGATGCGATCCAAAACTCTTCCCCGCTTTCATCATCGCTCGTGGGCGTAACGCTGACTCGCACGACCTCGAAACGCGCGCCGCCAGCCGGACTCGTATAAAGAACTTCACAGTTTTCTTCGGCCTTGCCCGCCGCCGGGCGTGGTACACTCTGGAGACGGGCTCCCCGCAGCAACGTGTTCTTCGATCGCAGCACGAGACACAAAGACTGCGCAACTGATCGTGCAGGCGAGACTTGCGACAAAGAGGCTGAGATACACGATCTCAGTGTTCCTTCTCTCTCTTTTCGGCTTCTCTCTCCGACATCTCATGTGTCTTGATGATCTTCCAGTTCCGGTCTCATCGAACTTCAGGGTGAAAAGAAGATCGCACTTCAAAGCCATCGAACATTTCGCCAGGGTCGTCCCTGCGCGCTGCGACCTGCCGCAGACTGGCGTAGAGAATTGCGGTATTGGAATCAACCCATCGATCGAGTTTCACCGTCCACCAAATCAACCGCAGCAAGTCCTTTTTCGACAACTTCTCTTTGGATAAGCCTGTTCTCTTTAGCTGTCCTGCGACAATGTTATCGGCGCGCTGCAAGTTTTTGTCTTCATCATCGGGTAACTTGAGTGCCTTCCATTCATTGCCACGGAGTTGGTAGAGCGAAGCCGCGTGCGTGCGTCCCCTGCCCATAGTTGAAGGCAAACCGTTTTGAATCGGGCGCCCATATTACTGTCGGCAGAGGTAAATCCGTTGCCCGCAGGTTGGTCCGACAAATCCAATGCCACTTCGTCTGTGCCGGCTTTCACGATTTTTGGGGCAGACTCATCCGGGCGGTATTCCCATTTCTTGTCTGTCGGCGGAACCTCGGATTCGTGCTGCTGCTGCGGCTCCTGTGTCTGATTCTTGGGAGGACGATGACGTGGCTGTGGGTGCGGGCGAGGGTGTGCTGGCATCCTTTTCATCAGGAGCCGCGTTGCTGGTAAGCATGGGTCTTTAGCTGTTTGATCTGCCGCCGGGTGAGTTCCGTCATGGTCTCATAGCGGAGTGTCGGCGCCATCGAGCCGCCATCTGTCTCCTTAGCGGCGCGCGCCTGCTCGGCATCACGGGATCCAACCCATGCTCGTTGTTCCTCCCTGAGCTTTTGTTTGCCTCAACGGTCGGAAGTTTTGCCAAAACCGATTGATAAGTCTTGTTGAGTTCCTGCATCGGCTGGCACAAACTCCGCACGTGCCGACGCGTTCATGCCTGCCTGCGTCTGTGCGTAAATCTGCGCAACGGGAATGAGGATCGAATAAGCAGAGCCACGCACTGCGGAAATAACCGATGAGACGCCGGGGAGAATTGTAGCGCCGGTTCATTCGGTTTGTATTCTTAATTTTATCAGAGACGCTAATTACACGAATTGTCACGCAGCACATAAGGCTCGGGGTCAGTTTGGGATGATGCCGTGTCGATTCGTAATGTTCGTGTCTGCCGCCATTCATTCTTCGAGGTGCACCGAGTCCATGATGTGGTCGATCTCTTCCTTTAGCTTCGGTTCAGTGTTCAGGTTCGAGGTAAAGGTGATCTCTAAGAGCTGGCCTTTGTAAGAAGTCGTTAGGAATCGCGTATAAACCGGATTATGTCGAATAATCCTTCTTTCCCTTTAGCATCGGGACGAAGCGCCAGTCGGCCCATTTGCGGCCATCGATCGTCACGATTTCTTTCTTCAGCCACTGAAGGTGCGAATCCTTCGGCAGCCACTTGAAGCCCTTGCTAGTATTCGGCCACACGCATTTTGAGATAACCGTCAAGCTTGTCCGGCGTGAGGCCGTGCGTGCCGCGCAAGACTTCTCCCCACGCTCCATCCGGACCCGAGAACTTGGCCAGCGTCTTTGGCTCTTTGGGATCGTCAGGGTCGCGCGAGAAATCAGAGGGATGTCGAGCTTGAGCTTGCCATCCAGGAGACTGACTGTTGCCGTCGGCTTCCCGACGGCGCGATTGCTTTTGAATCCGCGGCCGACTCTTCGCTAGCCAATTCCGGATCGAGTTTCTGCGCGGTCTTGAAGTCGGCCTGCAGCCCCGGTCGCATCGCCCTTTTCCTTGCTTCGTGACAGCGCGCGATTGTAGTAGGCGCGGGCGTAATCGGGTTTGAGTTCGATGGCGCGTGTATAATCAGCAATTGCGCCATCCCGGTCGTTATTCTCCGCTCTGGCGTTGCCGCGATTGTTGTAAGCAGCCGGGTTTGTCGAGCCGAGTTCTATGGCTCGCGTGTAGTCGGCAATGGCGCCGGCCGCGTCCTTCTTCAGCCGTTTGGCTTGGGCGCGGTTATAATAAGGGCGTCATCTTTTGGATTGAGCTCAATCGCGCGAGTGAAATCCGCGATTGCTCCATCCAAGTCCCCTTCCTTCCCTTTTTCGATCCCGCGATTAACCAGGATCCTCAACAGACTCGTTATCAGCAGGCGACGCTGATGATGCTGACTGCCGGCGGAGGCGGACTGCAGAGTGCCGCTCTCTGGTCTGTTCGCTGCTGTCGGTGATGGCGACTCGGCCGCGTTGGTCTCATCTTTTATCTGCACCGCGACCAGATAGCTAAAACTGATCGTTCACCTTCGCCTCGCGCGCACCGAGCCGCATCGGTCCGGAAAATTCCGAGAGCAACACCTGCTGGTCCTTCGCGTTCTTATATCGTCCGAAGCTGACATGCGGATAGGACTTCGCTTTCGGTTTTTCTTTTGATTCTTCGAAAACGAATTCTTCCCGCTCGCTCCTGATCTTCTTTCCCCAGGAATTTCATTACTGTCGCGCCCTCGCTCGGATCATTCGAAGCCGGCTCGCCATTCAATCGTGCATCGATCAGGCCAACCCAGTTGTTCAGTCGCTTGGAAGTTTGAGCGTCAACCGGCTTGCCGGTTTCACCCCAATCATTCGATCTTAGCCAGGTCTTTCCATCCTTCCGGGCAAACTCGGCGTCGCCGGCCTGTATTCTTTCCGGCCCGCCGTTTGATAACGATCGTATTTGAAATTCGGCCGTTGCCGCCTGGGCCGAAATCAAGCTTCGCGATCGCAACGAAATGGACCTTGGAATAGAAATCGCGGCTGTACTTGCAAGTTATCCGCCGCGAATTTCGCATCCTGCGCCCGCAACGGTGACAGAACGAGAAATGACGTTGCGAGCAGACCCGATAACCGGAGCGTTTTCAGGCTGCCAGAGTAGGAAATTCGGGCGTGCATTGTCAATCGCCTGATCGTTAGGATTGCCACATGAACTGGTGCCGAATCGCGACAGTTATGATGATCGATCTTTGCTGCACGGCTTTACTCACGCAGCAAACCCATTTCTCGATGCGCCGTCGGACAAGCCGGTGTCCGCCAAATTTCGAGCGACCGAGTGGGGCGATGAGATTCAGCAGGACAGATCCCGCTCACTGCGCGAGTCGATTACGACGCGCCTCGCCAGAGATGCCGTGGGGCGCGATGTTTCAAGAAATCGAATTCACCGATCTCAAATCGCGCGCACCGCAGAAACGTGAAATTCGGCCGGATTATTTCATTGTCACAGATGACCGCATCGTTCTGTTGAATGAAGAGGACAATGACGCCGCGGTTAAGAAAATCTCGGCGCTGGATCAAACCGCCGGAATTCGGGCAGGGCGAAATTTACGGAATCGCTCGCGAAGCAGCTTCAATTACTGAAGATGGCTTATGGAAAACAACGATCAATCGTCAAAGGCGATTTATGCGTTTACGATTCGAGTCATCCGTCCGGTCATTTCAAAAAGATCGTTTGGAAAAAAGGCGTCGGATTAGTTGAGTATGCGAGCGGCTACGGGCGCAGCGCTGATGGTTTTCGCCTCTGAAACGACAGAAATGACGACTGTTCCCAACCGAGTTGTCGTGCTGCAGCAGAATCCTCGCTGAACAACAAGCCGAGCGAGGAACATCAAGGAATGGATTTAGCCCCGACGCTCAAAGAAGCATTTCGGCTACGACCAATTCCGGCCGCTGCAGCGTAGAGATCATCAGCGATGCGCTCGCCGGGACGCGATGTGTTTGTGCTGATGCCAACGGGCGGCGGAAAGTCGCTTTGTTTTCAATTGCCGGCTCTTGATACGCGAGGGCCTGACCATTGTGGTTTCGCCGCTCATTTCGCTCATGAAAGATCAGGTGGATGCGCTGCAAACCAGCGGGATCGCGGCGACTTACTTGAATTCAACGCTGGATCGGCAGGAAGCCACCGCGCCGCTGGCGCGGGCTGCATCGCGGCGAGTACCGGATGCTTTACGTCGCGCCGGAGCGGTTGATGCTCGATACGTTTTTGGAGCGCGCGCTGAACTGGAACATCGCGCAGTTCGCCATCGATGAGGCGCATTGCATCAGCGAATGGGGCCACGATTTCCGGCCGGAATATCGCGAGCTCAAAAAATTGCGAGAGCATTTTCCGGACGTGCCAGTGATGGCGCTCACTGCAACGGCTACCGAACGGGTGCGCGTCGGACATCGTCAAGCAACTGACAGCTGCGCGAGCCGCGCTGTTATGTCGCCAGCTTTGACCGGCCAAACCTCACTTATCGCGTTGTTCCAAAATCGGCGCCCTACGAACAATTACTTGAGTTCATTCGCAGCCAGGCCAAACGATAGCGGCATCGTTTACTGCGCGAGCCGAAAGAGCGCCGAATCGCTGGCGCGAAATCTCAACGAAGATGGCGTCAGCGCGAAACCGTATCACGCCGGCCTAACGAGCCGCCGAGCGCACGAAGACATCAGGAATCGTTTCTGCGCGACGACGTCCGCGTGGTCACCGCGACAATTGCGTTTGGGATGGGCATCAACAAACCAAACGTGCGTTTCGTTGTGCATTACGATCTGCCGAAAAATCTGGAGAGCTATTATCAGGAGACCGGGCGCGCAGGACGCGACGGGTTGCCAAGCGAATGCGTGCTGCTGTTCAGCGCAAGCGATGTCGCCAAGCAGCTCCATTTCATCGACGAAAAGAGCGAGCCCGAAGCGCGAATCGCGCGGACGCAACTTCAACAGATGGTTCATTACGCCGAGACTCGCGACTGCCGGCGCGCGACGCTGCTCGGATACTTTGGCGAAACATTTACGAAGCCATCGTGCGAAGGATGCGACAATTGCCTCACGCCGCGCGAGACGTTCGATGGCACAATTCCGGCGCAGAAATTTCTCTCCTGCGTCCATCGCATCCACGCGAAAAGCGGATTCGGATTTGGAGTGAATCATATCGTCGATGTTCTTACGCGGCGCGGACACGGAGGCGATCCGGCAACGAAGCCACAATGAGCTGTCCACTTACGGGATTGGCCGCGAATTGAAACGCGAAGCCTGGCAGGCGATCGGGCGCGAGTTGTTGCGGCTGGGACTCATCGAATGCGCCCCGGGAAAGTTCGCGACCTTGAGTCTCACGCCGGCTGGCCGCGACGCCTTGCGTCACCGTGCGCCGATCACACTCACCGAAGCAGATTGAAGTTGTCGCCGCGGGATCAAAAGGCTCGTGCGGGCGCGATCGAATGCGACGAAGTGTTGTTCGAGCGCTTGCGCGGTCTGCGGCGCAGACTTGCGGACGAACGCAACGTGCCAGCCTACGTCATCTTCTCCGATGTCTCGCTCCGTGAAATGGCGAAACATTATCCGACGACCGCGACCGAGTTTCGCCGAATTCCCGGCGTGGGCGAGCAAAAGCTGAAGGATTTTGCCGACGCGTTCCTGGGCGAAATCAAAATTATCTTGCCGCAAATCCGCGCCGGACATTTTCTGCAGACCTGCGCTGCTTCGCGCCCGCCGGGTCGTTTACGCTTGAATGACAGCCAGAGAGAAACGCTTCGGCGTTTTCGCGAGCGGCGAATCAGTGGACGATATTTCCGGTGCACGCGGATTCGTGCGGAGCACCGTTTACGATCATCTGGAAGCCGCGATTAAATCGGGCGAATCCCTCAAGCCCGACCGGTTCTTCACACGCCGCGCAACGCGAGGAAATCGCGTCCGCGTTTCGAAAAGTTTCCGACGGGAAACTTGCAGACGTGAGGTCGTTACTCGACGGCAAGCATGACTATGGCGAACTGCGCATCTTCCGCGCGCTGGAACCGGCGAACTTCTGACGATCGGGATTAATGTTGTTTGTGATCGCCCTCGACTTTCATGTAGGCGAACGATTTAAGCACTTCGTTGAGCGCCGGAAAATTTTGCGATAGCTCGCTTCGTCTCGTGCCGAGAATACGATGTAAGCGACTGCCTTGGGCAATTGGATGTAGGCGACCCGCTCCCATTGGGAATACGACTTGGTGGCCGGATATTCGTTGATGAAATACGGCTGCCCGTCGCCTGTTTTTCCGGAGTCGACTTTCTCTTTCGGTTTGCCGTGCACTTTTTCCATCTGCTGGATTGCCATGGCGACAAACTTTCCAACGTCCTCGTAATCTGTGCCTGCGATCTTGGCGCACATGATCGCGCTTCGCATCGGCCCAGGTAGATCCTTTCGGATAAAGAACGCATGGCAATCCCTGCTCGGCTCCCGCGCTGTTATCGAGAACCCACCCTGCCGGCGCATCGATCTTGAACGCGGCCTTGGGACCGTAAACGATTCCACCCGGAAACGTCTCCTGGGCGAAAACGCCGCCGCAAGCTAAAAGCAAGGCGAGGCCAAAAAGGAAATCGTTTTCATGAACGGGCGAACAGTTTGAGGCGCTCCGCCCGTAAAATCGATTCTTTTCTCTCGACAATTTATTAATTTTCTGGCGAGAAGTTACGCCGGGCTGTGCAATTCTTACTTAACTTACCGCCGCCGATTTCATTTTTCATCGTCTCGGCGATTACGACCTCCTTCGCTCTGGCAGGCCTTTACTTGGTGCGAAAGAAGTATTCGGCGGATGTCCTGAAGGAGAATCACGAAGTAGCTGCGATCATCTTCAATGCCTTCGGCCTGTTTTACGGCGTGCTGCTCGCGTTTGTGGTGTTTGTTACGTGGAGCGGATACGACGACGCCACAAAAGAATCTCCAACTGGAAGCTAACGAGGTCGCTGACATTTTTCACATTACACAAGTATTTCCTGACCCCGCAGGTGAAATGATACGGCAAACACTACATGGATTATGTCACTTCGGTTTATAATGATGAACTGAAGAGAATGGCGCAGGGCGAGATAAGCCTCCATTCCAACCGAGGCAATGCTAAAGCTTATTACATTGTTCTATCAGATGGATGAGAAATCGGTTCCCAACAGAGAGATCTACGCCGAAGCATTAAAGCGGTTAAATAACCTGGCTCGAGTACCGTCGACTCAGAATATTTGCGGGAAACGACACGGTGCCACCGGTTGTCTGGTTGGTCCTACTTGTTGGCAGCGTAATCAGTATTTCGCATCACCTATTTCTTCGGAATGAAGAACATCAGGGCGCAATACCTGATCGCAGGCGTCGCTTACGGTAACGATCACGATGATTCTTGTTTTTGATCTATGTTCTCGATCATCCCTTTACTGGCACGAGCAAGGTGAGCGCCGAGCCATTGAGACAGGTCGATGGCAGATAATGCAAAAGCGACTGAACGCTTCGTCCAAAGGCTTCGTCGATGTCTTAACGCCGCTTCTTCCTTGTCGGTTTCCCTTTGCGCTTTGTCTTGGCCATTCTGCGCAGCTCCGCTTTGCTCATCGATTTGCCATTCCTCGCGAAGCGCCTTTGAGCGACGACTTCGAGCGCTTTGCCGCGCTTGGCCGCGAGCGCAGCGCCAGCGGCCATTTGTTGTTTCTTTGATTTTGCAGGCATACAAATAGATTTCGCGTCTCAAGCGCGAACTGGATTCATTTCAATCGCAGCGAACTTTCGCCAGAAAAAGTGACGCAGGCACGCCGGTCAACACGATGAGGATCCCGATTCCTGAAGTTGCGGGCGCGAGAAAGCCAAGATCGACAATCAACAATCCGGCAAGCAGGACCGAGATGATCGGTACGAACGGATAACCCCAAGTGCGGTATGGGCGCTCCAGCATCCGGTTTTGTTCGTCGCAAAATCATTACGGCGACAACCATCAGGATGTAAAAAGCAAATCCGCTGAGACGATGTATTCGAGCAGTTGGTTGTAAACATTTCCATGAGCGACCTGCATGTGTCGCGGCGTCGATGTGTCACCGTGCGCGGCAGAGTCAGAAGCACGGTCCAGATTCCCTGCGCGACCAACGCAGCGGCCGGAACATGAAAGCGATTGGTGGTTCCAACCTTTTTGAAGAACAAACGGTCGCGCGCCATCGCATAGTAAACGCGCGCGCCGGAAAGAATCAGGCCGTTGTTGCAACCGAAGGTGGAAATCATGATCGCTGCTGCCATGCACATCGCACCCGGACGACCGAAAACGGCGTTCATCATGCGCCACGGCGACGCGATTGTGCGGCGCGTGCTCGATTTCCGAAAACGGCAACACAGCGAGATACGCGAGATTGGCCAGCAGATAAAGAACGACCACGATGCCGCAGCCGATCACGCAGCGCGCGCACGAGATTCTTTCCGGATCGCGCACTTCGCTGCCAACGAACGTGACATTTGTCCAGGCGGTCTGCGCGAAGAGCGGACCGACCATCGATTTTCCAAATAGCAGCGCGAGCGCGAGTCCGCCGACAAATGTGAAACCGGGCTGGCGCGATCTGCGGGCTCCAGCCGTTCGCCCACGAGTCCCACCATGCCGATGCTCAGCGCAGCAGAATTGGCTTTCCAGCCTAACGACAAGCCGATCACGACCACAGCGACGAGCGCGGCTGTTTTTGCAAACGTGAATGTGTTCTGGACAATTTTTCCGACTTCAAGCCCGCGCGTGTTCGCTCCACGTCAGCAACGCGATCAAGCCAATCGCGACCAGTTGTTCCGTGTGACAAGCTGATCGCGTAGCCGCCGAACGAAATCGGCGCGAACCAAATAATTGTCCGGCGAAACTGCCGCGACAAAAACGCCGAGAAATTTTGCAAACGCAATCGCTACCGCAGCGATGGTCCCGGTTTGAATCACCAGAAACAGAGTCCAGCCATACAAGAATCCGATCGGATGGCCGTATGCTTCGCGCAAAAAGACATAAACGCCGCCGGCGCGCGGCATCATGGTCGCGAGCTCCGAGCAACACAAGCGCGCCGGTAATCGTTAGCAAACCGGCAACTAGCCCAGGCGAGAAGCAACCAGCCTGGCGCGCCGCTCAACCGCGATGATTCCGCCGATGTGATAAAGATGCCCGAGCCGATCATCGACCCAATCACGATCATGGTGCGCGTCGATCGGTCCGAGAGCGCGAACGAGACCGGATTGCTGGCGATGGTCGATCTTGTCGCTCACAACAAACTCTGCGGCGCGCTGATTCTCACGCCTTCATGCTCGAGCTGTGAGCGTAATTCACGCGCGAACTCAACTGCGCCGGGCGTATCGCCATGAACGCAAATCGTTTCGCCGCGCACCTCGACATCGCGTCCTTCGACGGACGCGCACTTTGCCTTCGCGCAACATCCGCAGTACGCGCTCGGCGGCTTCTTTTGGATCATGAAGCAATGCATCCGGTCGCGTGCGTGGAACCAGCCAGCCGTCATTCAGATAATTACGATCGGCGAAAATTTCGCGCGCGACTTGCAACCCATGCGCCTCGCCGGCGCGGGCGAGCTCGCTGTTGTCCGGCGCGAACAGAATTAACTTCGGATCGACCGATTCGATGGCCCGCGCAATCGCATCGGCCAGTTTGTGCGTCGCGTACCGCCATGTTATAGAGCGCACCGTGCGGCTTGACATGGTTCGGTTGCACGTCAACGGCGGAGGCGATCGCTTGAAAAACTCCAGAGCTGATAAGCCACGGCGTCGAACACTTCCTGATCACTTACCTTTAGTTCCTTGCGGCCGAAATTTTCGCGATCGAAAAACTTGGATGCGCTCCGACAGCGACTCCGTGCGCTTTCGCCATAGAAACTGCGGCGTGCATCGTATCGGCAGTCGCCCGCGTGAAAACCGGTCGCGATATTCGCCGAGCTGATGAGCTCGAACAGTTCCTCATCGTGGCCTGCTCCTTCGCCAAGATCGGCGTTGAGATCGATCGATCAGTCTCATGAGCGTTGGAAGTTAAGACCGACGCGGAAACGCTCGAATTCACGCTCGCGCTCAAGCAAAAGCCGGTGCGCGTCAGCCAGCGAGACTTCGGAAAACGGACGTGATCGCCGGCGCGAAGTTGTGCTGCAACAGCCGAGATCAACCGTGATCACGTGCGCCATTTTCGGGTAACCACCGATGGTTTGGCAATCTCCCAAAGTAAAATCGGCTTTCCGCTTGGCGGAACCTGGATTGTGCCCGGACGCCACTGCTTCGGAGATCAGATCGCTCGCTGTCGACGCGCTTCAGTTCCGGACCTTCAAGACGCACGCCCATGCGATCGGAATCGGGTGAAACAGCGAATGCTTCGCTCGTTAGGCGTTGAAGAGTTGAAGCGTTAAAGCGCGTTCCAATCGACGCCGCGAATGAAACGCAAAATTGGTTTGGGCTTTGCCGGACTCACCCAATCGTGTGGCGCGGTCCACGAGGAAATACCTGTAGCCGGGGTCGGCGAGCCGCGGCCACATACCGAGCGGAAGAACATCCCCGTCGCGTAACGCACGACCTTCAAATCCGCCAAAACCAGCTCGCAAATCGGTCGAGCGACTTCCGAGAACAAGCTCAACATAAATCCCGCCGGAAATTGCTAGCCAGGATCGACAGCCGACTTTGGGCGCGCCGATTTTCAATTTGTCGCCTGCTGCTAACGCGAACCAGCGTGGCCAGCCGGCAATGCCTTCGATCCGATGCGCACATCGAATTCACCACCGCACCACGCGACGACACGTTCGTCCTCAAAGCGCAATTGCAAACCACCTAGAGTCATCTCGAGTCCCGCCGCACCTTCATCGTTGCCGACGAGAAGATTCGCCACACGCAATCCGAAGGGATCCAGTGCGCCGCCTGACGAAACGCCAAACTCGCGAAAGCCGGTGCGGCCAAGATCCTGCACCGACGTAACAAAACCGGCTCGCGTTACAATTGCTGTCATTCCGACCGAAGTGGACGAATCCCGATGTGACGGCCTTAAAGGTTATTAGCGCGTCCATTAGTTGCGCGGGTTCACCCTGAGCGAGCAAAGCGAAGGTCGACACGGGCTCAGCTCTGGATGACTAATGCTTCATTGAGTTAGTGCCTCAAATTCATCGCGCGAGATTTTGCGGAAGCGCTATGCGTTCGCCGGCGCGCAAAAGTGCGGGTGGATTTTTCTGGGGATCGAACAAGCGCAATGGTGTGCGACCGATGAGTTCCAGCCGCCAGGGGAGCGCAGCGGATAAATTCCCGTTTGAGCGCCACCAATCCCGACAGAACCGGTGGAATTTGTTTCGCGGTGCGTCCCGTCGCGGTGTCGCCAGTTCTCTTCGGAAGACCTGCCAGAAATGGAAATCCGGGAACAAATCCGATGCAGGCTACCCGATACTCAGCGGCGCTGTGAAGACGGATGACTTCGCTTGACGGGATAGCCGCGCGTCGCGCAACAGCATCGATATCGAGCGCGAACTCCGGATCATAGCAGACCGGAATTTCGACCAAGCGTACCTGGCGTTGTGTAGCTGTGCGGTGCCTGCCGCGGTCAGCGCCCGCGGCTACAGCGGCCCGAATGCGCGCGGCCAGCCAATCGAACACCTTGTCCGGTGTTTCAGCGCCTTTGGCGACTGAAATCGGATCGAAGAAAAGCTGCGACGCTTGTGTAAGCCGGCGCGAGTTCAATGACCCCAGGGATGGCGGCGTTTTGAAGCTGCTGAAATGCGCGAAGGACTGTGTCCAACGTCTGCTCAGGCGCATCGTCGAATCGCTCGCGCATACGAACGATCGAGAGCGGAATCTCCGAGGGAATGATTTCCATCATTCCGTCATTCCGAGCGAAGTCGAGGAGATCCTGCGGCACAACCGACGGCATTTCCACGGGATTCGCTTCGACTTCGCTGCGCTTCGCTCAGGATGATCATGTCTTAGAGCAGCCGATCCGCCTCACTCTGCTGCGCTTCGCCTCGATCTCGATATTGATCGCGACTGTCTGGCTGATTCCGGACACTGATTCCGTCGCGGGCGCAAACATCAGGTTAAAATCACGCCGCGTGATTGGACTCGACTCGTCACGGCCCAGCGCGTCCGGCTTGTCTCGTTGAGCGGTGTAAGCAGTTTGACATGAAGCGTAACCGGCTTGGTCACGCCGTGAATGGTGAGATCGCCGAGAATGTCGCCGCTTTGCGGGCCCGTCTGTTTTACGCTCCGGCTTTTGAATGCGATCTGAGGAAATTTTTCGACGTTAAAAAATTCCGCGCTGCGCAAATGATCGTCTCGCTTTTTGATCCGTGTGTCGATGCTGCGCACGTCGATCTGCGCCGTCACCGAGGAATTCTCCGGACGCTCGCGGTCGACGTCGATCTTGCCATTGAACTTCGTGAACTTTCCGTGCGTGGTTCCCAGGAATTGGTGCACACTGAAACCGATCGTCGAAGCCCGACGAATCGAACCTGTACGTTTCGTTCGCCAATACGGTCGGGGCTCAGGCCAGCTGATTAAGACCGCAGCGATAAGATTGCGTTGTTTCATTTGGAACTGTTCCGGCTTTTCGCCTCCGTCGCCAGCGTTTTCAACAGCGGCGTGCGAGAAAGCGGCAGTCGGCCGAATAAATTTCCAAGCGCAAATGCCGGGTCGGCTTTCAATTTTTCTCGTCGTGCACGCCGGCGATCCGCGCGAGCTCTGTCTCGAAATGCGAAATCGCGCGCGACGTCGGATCGTTTGCATCGAGGTAACCGAAAGCCCGATGCAGCAGCGCGAACAATTCCGGCTCCCGATGATCTCGCTCGGTGCAAATCTCAATTAGCTCGACAAAATACGCCGCAGTCTGCGTGCGCAGATAATTGCTGCGAATCCCGGCAAACGGATTTTCTAGCACAACCTCAGTGAGCGTATGCAGATCCGACTTCCGGCTTCGCACGATGGAAATTTCAGCTTCGAAAAATAAATCCAGCTTTCCCGCGAACGGACTTTTAGGCGGCGCGCGCCCTTGGCGATTGTTTGGATGCAACCGAACGACTCCAGTGCACCACGAGACGATCAGGCTGGTGTCGCTGAACTTTCGTTTGCGTAACAGAATAGCCAGCGGTGCTTTCCACACCGCGAAATTAGCACATCCACGCAGTGGTAGAGGTGCTTGTGTCAAGCACCTGCATTGAATTCAGCGCTCGCCGCGGCGAGCGCCCTACGACACAAATGCGCTTGATTTTGCAATTGCTGATCTTGCCAGCATCATGAGTGATGCCGACAGCGAACACGGAAACTGCGCGCGTGCCAGAAGACGTCAGCGGGCAGCCACGTCGCATGCCCGTTGGTGGCGTTACCTGGCGACATACGTTTCGCGCGCTGCGGCATCGCAATTATCGGCTGTTTTTTTGGGGGCAGCTCGTCTCGCTCGTTGGCACGTGGATGCAGCAAACCGCGATGAGTTGGTTCGTTTATCAAATTACGAATTCAAAGCTGCTGCTGGGTGTCGTCGCCGCCATGGGATCCGCGCCGATGATGTTGTCCTCAATCTGGGGCGGCTCGCTCGCCGATCGTCATCCGAAGCGCTCGATCCTCCTCGCGACCCAGACGGCGCAAATGATTTGCGCGTTTTTGCTTGCGGCCGGCGTTTGGGCCGGGTTTCGCCACGCCGTCGTTCATTGTCGTTATCGCTGCGTTGAATGGCGTCGCCATGGGCTTCGATATGCCCGCGCGCCAGGCGTTCACAGTCGAAATGACAAGCCGCGAAGATTTGCTAAACGCGATCTCGCTCAACAGCTCGATCGTGAATGGCGCGCGTGTTGTCGGTCCATCGGTCGCTGGTTTACTGATCGGTGCGGTTGGCGTCGCGATGTGTTTTTTCTGAATGGTCTCGACGTTTGTCGCGGTGATTGCCGGTTTGTTGATGATGCGCTTGCCGCCGTTTCAACGGCCGGCACACGTCGTCTCTGCCAGCGAACACGCCTGGAACGGCATCGTCTATTCACTGAAACATCAGCGAGTGCGCACGATCCTGCTGCTCTTCCTGGCAGTGGGCGTCTTCGGCTGGTCATACGGTGTGCTGATGCCAGCTTTCGCGCGCGACGTGCTCGGTCGCGGTGCGAACGGTTACGGCATCTTGATGTCGGCGAGCGGAACCGGCGCTTTCATCGGCGCGCTCGTCGTGGCAACCTACGGACATCTGTTTACAGCGCGACGACTGGCGCTCGGCGGCGTCTGGTTGTTTTCGATTGCGCTATCTCGCGCTTTCGCTGAGCCGAAATTTTTACGCTCGCGCTCGCATTTCTCCTCGTTGCCGGATTTGGAATGCTCCTGTTTTTCTCCACGTCGAACACGGTGCTGCAAACGATTGTGCCGGATGAAATGCGTGGCCGCGTCATGGGCGTATGGTCGCTCGTTTTCGGCGCGATGATTCCGCTTGGGCAGCCTCGAAGTCGGCGCAGTTGCGCATTGGCTGGGCACACCTTTCGCGCTCGGCGTTCGGCGCGATTATTTGCGCAGTCTCGGCGCTGGTGACGCTGTTCGTGATTCGGCGACGCGAAGCGCTGCAAACTCATGAGATAAATTCTCAAGCGATCTTGCCTGGTTTGCCCAGGCGATCACCGCGATCACCGGTTTATGATGTGCAGCGCGCGTTTCTCCACGTTGAGCGCGGCTTCTCTGACCGCTTCGCTCAAGGTGGGATGCGAATGAGCAGGTGCGGCCGATATCTTCGGAGCTGCCGCCGAATTCAATTACCGAAACGGCTTCGGCGATTAGTTCCGAAGCGGCGTGATGCAAAATGTGCGCGCCGAGAATGCGATCGGTTTTCGCGTCGGCGACGAACTTGACCATTCCTTCCACGTCATCGCTGCAAAGCGCGCGGCTGTTGGCGCGGAATGGAAATTTGCCGATGCGCACATCGATCCCCTTCTCTTTCGCCTGATCTTCGGTGAGACCGACGCCGGCCAGCTCTGGATTTGTGTAAATGATACCGGCAATCGCGTCGTAGTTCACGTGACCGGCTTTGCCCGCGATGATTTCCACGCACGCGATCCCTTCGTCTTCGGCTTTGTGCGCCAGCATCGGACCGGCAATCACATCGCCGATGGCATAAATGCCTTCGACGTTCGTGCGGAAATGTTTGTCCACTTTGATGCGCTTCTTTTCGTCGAACTCGACACCGACTTTTTCCGCGCCGAGTCCGTCCGAGAACGGGCGACGCCCGACTGAGACAAGCACCTTGTCGGCTTCGAATTTCAGTTCTTCCTTGTCCTTTGGTCGCGGTCACGGTCGCGCGACCATTGTCGACCTTCACCGCGCTGACCTTTGTTTCGAGATGGAACGTCATGCCCTTGAGCGGTGAGCAAACGCTGAAGCAGATTCGAGAGCTCAAGATCGAAACCGAGCGCGATGCGCGGCAGAAATTCCAGCATCGTCACTTCCGAGCCGAGCCGGTTCCAAACAGAGCCCAGCTCCAGACCGATCGCGCCCGCGCCGATGACGAGGAGCTTCTTTGGCGCTTCGGTGAAAGTAAGCGCTTCGGTGCTGCTGACGATTGTTTTGCCGTCGAATTTCGCGAACGGCAGTTCCACCGGCGCGCTGCCGGTGGCGATTACGATGTTTTTGGTTTCGATCTCCTGCGTCTCGCCCTTCGAGGATTTAATCGGAAACTTTTCCAGGCGCGGTGATCGTGCCGATGCCTTCAAGACGTCGTGACCTTGTTCGTTTTCATGAGCGAGCGCACGCCGCCGTTGAATGTCTTCACAACCTTGTCCTTGCGCTGCTGCATCTTCGCCAGATCGACATGCGCGCCGTCGATCACGATGCCGTGCTTGGCCGCTTCCTTTTTGACGAACATGAAATGATCGCTCGAAGTCAGGAGCGCTTTGCTCGGGATGCAGCCCACGTTCAGGCAAGTGCCACCGAGCTCCTTGTCTTTTTCGACGAGGGCCGTCTTTAAGCCGAGCTGGCCGGCGCGGATCGCAGCGATGTAACCGCCGGGTCCAGAGCCAATGATAACGACATCAAATTTTTCCATAGTTAGTTGTTCATGCCGAGCTGGAGTGGAGCAATCATCCAGACTAGAGCGGCAGAGCACCGCCGCTCTAAACCTGGCGCGTCGCAGGTCACATCTGCGCTGGTGTCTGAGTGCGGCGGTGCTTGCCGCTTTGATTCAAAATCCAGCGGCAGCTTTTTTCGGATCTTCGATGCACTCCTTCACTTTGATCAGAAACGTGACGGCTTCTTTTCCGTCGATCGCGCGATGATCGTAACTGAGGGCGAGATACATCATCGGGCGAACTTCCACCTTTCCGTCCACGGCAACCGGTCGCGGCATGATTTTGTGCATGCCGAGGATGCCGCTTTGCGGCGGATTTAAAATCGGCGTGGCGAACAGCGACCCGTACACGCCGCCGTTTGTGATGGTGAACGTGCCGCCCTGCAAATCTTCGATCTTCAGTTTTCCGTCGCGCGCTCTGCCGGCGTAATCGGCGATGTCGCGCTCCAGACTCGGCAAAACTTTTCTTGTCCGCATCGCGCACGACCGGAACCACGAGTCCGCGCTCCGTGCCGACCGCGACGCCGATGTCGTAGAAATTGTTTTGGATGAAATCGTCATCCTCGATGCGGCCGTTGACCACGGGCACGGCTTTGAGCGCTTCCACGCATGCCTTAATGAAGAACGACATCAAACCGAGTTTGACGCCGTTCTTTTTCGTGAACTCATCTTGTCTGATTCCGCGCGCAATTCCTGCACGGCGCTCATGTCGCATTCGTTGAATGTCGTCAGAATCGCGGCGGTGTGCTGCGCCATCACCAGTTGCTGCGCGATCTTGCGGCGCAGCGGCGACATCTTTTTGCGTGTGAACCGGCCGTCGCCGGATGGTTCAGCTTCGCGAGCTTCAATCTTTCTTCCGCCTTCGCCGAGAGCTTACGGCGGCAAGTCCGTCTTGCCGCGCTGTTGTGCCGCGGCCAGCACGTCTCCCTTTGTCAGGCGGCCTCCTTCGCCGGTGCCGCGAATTTTCTCCGGCTCGAGCTTCTTCTTCTTCGACAATGCGACGAACGGCGGGCGAAAGCGTTGTTGTAGCCGCTGCCGTTGGCTGCGGCCTGCCGCGGTCAGCGCCCGCGGCTGCAGGTGCTTTTCTTCTGCGGCTTTTTCTCCGGCTCGGCTTCTTTCTTTTCTTCAGGCTCTTCTTTTGAGGTTTCTCTTCTTTGTCTCGCGCCGGCTGCTTTGAATCGTCGATTGTCGCGACGACTTCACCGATCTTCACTTCCTGGCCCTCGGGAACCTTCGTTTCGAGCACGCCTGCTTTTTCGGCGACGATCTCGGTGGAAACCTTGTCGGTCTCGAGGGTGAAGAGGGCTTCGCCTTCGTTGACGAACTCGCCGGATTTCTTGTGCCAGACGGAGACGACGCCGCTGGTGATCGATTCACCGACGGCGGGAATTTTAACTTCGATGGCCATGCGTGAAAGCGAGCGTCGCGAGCTAGCAGCGTTTCGTCAACAATACGGCAGCCGTGCTGTGCTCATGCGATCACATCGGGACTAACGGGACGATACGACAGCGTGCCTCAAACGCTGAAAACGCGTCGGCGACGAGCGGGCCTGCTCGCGTTTGTGCGACGAGCGAGCGCGCCGACGGCAGGACTGGCGCTGGCTTCGCGACCCGCATACGCGATTTCGCGTGCAGAACATTGCGCGCAACCGCGGCTCGATGAAAGTCCACGCGCCCATGTTTTGCGGTTCTTCCTGGCACCAGACATAGCTTCGCATTCTTTGGAAATGGCTTGAGCATTTCGCGTCAGCTTCTCTTCGGCTAGCGGATAAAGCTGCTCGACGCGAATGATCGCCGCATCGTCGATCTTGCGCTGCGTCGCGATAATTGAGCAGATCGTAATAAACTTTGCCGGAGCAAAGGATGATCCGCTTCATCTTGTCGGCAGGAGCCGGCTTCGGGCGAGCCGAGGATTTCTTCGAACCGGCCATGGATGAATTCTTCCGCGGGCGAAGAAGCGAACTTCTGCGCGCAACAGACTCTTCGGCGTCATGATGATGAGCGGTTTGATGAAGTCGCGCTTCATCTGGCGCCGCAGAACATGAAAGTACTGCGCGGCGGTGGTGAGATTGCAGACCTGGATGTTGTCCTCGGCGCATAGCTTGCAGGAAACGCTCCAGCCGGCCGCTGGAATGTTCCGGGCCCTGGCCCTCATAACCATGCGGCAGCAGCAAGACGATCCCGCTCGGCCGCTGCCATTTCGATTCCGCTGAGACGATGAATTGATCGATGATCGTCTGCGCGCCGTTGGCGAAATCGCCGAACTGCGCTTCCCACAAGCAAAGCATGCTTCGGATAATCGAGCGAGTAACCGTAATCGAACCCGAGCACTGCGGCTTCGGAAAGCAGGCTGTTGTAAATGCAAATGCGCGCCTGCTTCTGCGCGAGATGCATGAGCGGCACGTAAGGTTCGCCGGTCTTTGCATCGTAGAGCACCGAATGCCGCGTGCTGAACGTGCCGCGGCGAGCTGTCCTGGCCCGACAATCGGATCGGAATTCCTTCAAGAAGCAGCGATCCGAACGCGAGCGCTTCGGCGTAATGCCATTCGTAGGGGCCGCCTTCCTCGAAGACTTTGCGCTGATGATCGAGAACGATGCGCTTGATCTTCGGCTGAACGTTGAAACCATCCGGCACGCGCGTCAGGCCATCGACAATCGTCCTCAAGCGTTTTCTCGCTGATCGCAGTCGGCTCCGACGAGCTCGGTGTATTCCGGCTGAAAAACAGCGGTCGATTCTCTGAACTTCGCTTGCTCGCTGGCCTTCCGTTTCTCGATGCGCTTTCGACTTCATCGAGCGTCAGTCTCAGCCGCAAGCTCGAACTCCGTCTCGAGCGAGGCTGCATCGTCTTCGCTCAAGCGTTCCCGCTTCGAGCAGTTCGCTGCTTGTATAGCTGCGCGACCGACGGCCGCTTCGTCGATTTTCGCGTAAAGATCGGGCTGGGTGAACGACGGCTCGTCACCTTCGTTGTGGCCGTAACGGCGGTAGCAATACATGTCGATCACGACGTCGCGTCCGAACTCCTGGCGAAAATCGAGCGCCATGTCGGTTACGAACTTGCACCGCCAGCGGATCGTCGCCGTTCACGTGGAAAATCGGCGCCTCGATCATCTTGGCGACGTCGGTGGCATACATCGACGACGCGCGCCTTCCTGGGCAGCGTGGTAAACCCGATCTGGTTGTTCACGACCACGTGCACGGTGCCGCCGGTGCTGTAGCCGGGCAGCTGCGACATGTTGAGCGTCTCAGCCACGATCCCCTGCCCGGCGAAAGCGGCGTCGCCATGAATCAGCAACGGCAAAACTTTCCGCCGATGCTCGGTATCGCCGCGAATGCGCTGCCTGCGCGCGCGCCGTGTCCTTCGACCACCGGATCGACCGCTTCGAGATGGCTCGGATTGGCCGAGAGCCGGATTTCGACTTCCGCGCCGGAGGCGAGTTTGCGGACCGGTGCGATAGCCGAGATGATATTTCACGTCGCCGTCGCCTGCGACCAGATTCGGGAACGTAATTCTCGCTGAACTCGGTGAAGATAACCTTGAGCGATTTGCTGCAGAAAATTTGCGAGCGACGTTGAGCCGGCCGCGATGCGCCATGCCCATGCAAATTTCCTCGACGCCGCGCGCCGGACATTTGTGCAGAATGGTGTCGAGAATCACCATCAGCGATTCCGCGCCTTGGAGCGAAAACCGCTTCTGCCCGACGTAACGCGTGTGCAAGAAAATCTCGAACGGTTCCGCTTCCGAGCAGCGCTCGCAGCAACGCCATCTGCACCGCGCGTGGGTCGCATGCTTGTGCGGGCGCGATTCCAAGCGCGATGCAGCACCCAGTTCCGGATCCGCGTGTTCTGGATGTGCATGAACTCCGAGCCGATCGGATCCGCGTAAATTCTTTCCAGCGCCGCGATCATTTCGCGCAGTGTCATCGGCTGGTTGTCGAGGAAGAATTTCGATGAAACACTGAAGGTCGAGATCCTTCTCGCTGAAACCGAGCTCGCGCAGAGTCAGCAATGGATTTTCCGGGCGCTTGTCTCGCCAGCGGATTCGACCCGCGCGATCGTGTGCCCAAGAGTTCGATAGGCGTAAACCAGCCCGTCGACGCGCGTTTGCAGCGAACGTTCGCCTTCGGCGAGCTGCAGCCGCCGTGACGGCGCCGTCGCGCTGCGGCAAATTGCCCAGCTCGAAGTCCTCAAAGAAGGCCGACCATCCGGAGTCAACCGACTCAGGGATTCTCGCTGCCAGCGGCGGTAATTCTCCTCGATCAGATCGAGGTTTGCGCGAGCGGCAATTGACGTGCGCATAGCAAATCTAATCTCGCGACTATTACGCGGCGCGGCAAGTTGACAGTGCGTAGGCCGCCTCGTTACTTGCTGCGCAGGTTCCGACAGGGATCGTAAACAGTTGGGACCGATCTGATGGATGAAGACAAATTCATACCGAAAGCTGTTTGTTGCGCTACTGATCCTGGCGCGAGCAGTAGCTTGTTTGGCCAAGCCGATTTTCGGCGCAGGCCGATCCGGCTTCGGAACCGACGGTTCTGGCGGTGGCGAAGGTCTTGCCGGCGGTGGTCAATATCAACACAGAGCGCGTGGTGAGGCGCACGGTGCGCGATCCGGTTGAGGATTTTTACGCGCAATTCTTCGGTTACAATCGCGTTCGGCCGCGCGAAATTCGCCAGACCCTGCAAAGTCTCGGCTCCGGTTTCATTATCGATCCGGCAGGCTACATCGTCACCAACCAGCACGTGGTCGAGCGCGCCGCAGATTTGAAGATTCATGTGACGACGAACGACGGCAAAACCTACAACGCGCACTACATTGCCGGCGATGACAAGACGGATCTCGCATTCATCAAGATCGACGCGCAAGACCGCATTTCCGTTTATCAGTCTTGATAATATTTCTCCGAACCTGCTGGGCGAGACTGTAATCGTGTGTCGGCAATGCAGTCGGCTACGGCAGCTCGATCAGTCGGGGCGTGCTTAGCGCGGTCAAACGCGACATCACTGTCGACGACATCGAGTACAAGGATCTGGTGCAAACCGACGCGGCGATTAATCCAGGCAACAGCGGCGGACCCGTGATTGATCTTTCAGGGCGGCTAGTCGGCATTAGCTCGGCGAAAATGGCGTTCACGCCGCAGGGTGTCCCCACCCAGGGATTGGGTTTCGCCATTCCAGCCGACGTGGTGCGCGACAGCGTGAACCAATTCAAGAAAATCGCGCAGAAACAAGCCAGAGCCAAAGAACCAGCCTGCGGCCGACGCCGATACGTCGGCGTCGAATGCGGAACAGTTATTTGGACTGCAGCTGCAGGATTTGAGCCGGGAACTAAGCAGATGCGCTCGGTTACGTGCCGCGGGCACGGGGTGCTGATTACCGCGGTCGGAACCGGACAGCCCGGCGGATGAAGCCGGGATCGAGCGCGGGCTGGTGATTTATCGCGTGGGCAACTCCGACGTGAACTCCGTCAAACGCATCGAAGACTCTGCTTCGCCGAGTGCAGAGCGGCACACAACGTCGATTTCACAGTCGGTGTCAATCGCGCCGCGAGGACAAGACCAGCAGCTCGCCACTTTCACGCATGACGGCGCGTTGATAAAAAATTCGGCAACGCAATTGCCGTTCGGTTGTCTCATGGAAATATTGCGTAATGATTAAGGTCGAAAATCTGACAAAACGTTACGCCGGTCAGCCTGCGATCCAGGACCTGAATTTCGAGGTCGGCCGGGGCGAGATCATGGGATTTCTGGGCCGAACGGTGCCGGCAAAACCACCACGATGCGCATTTTGGCCAGCTTCATGCCGCCCACCTCTGGTCGCGCCACCATCGCCGGGATTCGATGTTTTTGAGCAATCGCTTCAGGCACGGGCGCATCTCGGCTACATGCCGGAAAACGTGCCGCTCTACAGCGACATGCGCGTAACGGAATACCTCGATTATCGCGCCGCGCTAAAGGAGTCCAACACCGCCGGCGTCAGCGGAGCGTGTCGGCGATGTAAAGGAACTTTGCGGTCTCAAGGAGGTGGAGAAGCAAGCTGATCAGGTGCCCTCTCCAAAGGTTATCGACAGCGGGTCGGTCTGGCGGACGCGCTGCTCGCATGAACCCGACCTGCTCATTCTCGATGAGCCGACAATCGGCCTCGATCCAAATCAAATCCGGCAGGTGCGCGAGCTGATCAAGAACCTGGGCAAACAGCATACAATTTTGCTTTCGACGCACATTCTGCCGGAAGTGGAGATGACCTGCAGCCGGGTGATCATCATTCACAAAGGACGAATCGAGGCCTGCGATACGCCGGAAAATTTGCTGGACAAATCAGGCAGGCCGGCGGTGTTGTTCTTGAAGCGAAAGTCGGAACAGACAACGGCGCGGACGAGTTAAAGAAGATTTCAGGTGTGCGGGACGTGATCACCGACGCGGATGGACGATTGGAAGAGATTTTCGCTGCGGGTGGAATCAGGCGTCGACGTGCGCGAAGAAGTTTTCCGCCTTGCCACCGAGCGCCACTGGTCCGTGCGCGAACTGACGCCAGCGTCGAGCGACGCTCGAGGATGTGCTTCGTGGAAATCACGCATCCCGACGCAGTCTGAGCCGGGATTGACATTTTCGAGAGTGGTGGAGCTAATGAACGCTGCAGCGCAGCCAAACGTCCGAACCCGCCTTCGCAACGCTCCGGCGTGGCGAGAGCGCTCAACGTCCGGCAGCTCAACGTCAGATGCCAGACCATCGCTCTTACTCCTGCTATCCGCGCATACTCGCAGTCGGATGAACAACGCGAAAATTTTACACTCTGCTCTCTCGCGAAGTGCGCGGCTATTTCCACTCGCCGATCGCGTACATCGTGCTCATCTTTTCCTGATCAGTCAGCGGGAGTCGATTTTTACTTTCAGATCTCCTTCATGAACCAGCGCCAGGTGCAATACACGGTGCAGGAAGCGTTTTTTAACTCAGTCTTCTTCTGGTTCGCCTTTGTTCTGATTTTTCCGCTCATCACGATGCGCTTGTTTGCCGAGGAATTTAAGCTCGGCACGATTGAGACCACTGACAACTGTCGCCGGTGCGCGACTGGCAGGTAGTGCTGGCAAAATTCTTCGGCGCGCTGGTCTTCTACGCTCGTTCTGTGGATTCCGACGCTGCTTTACTTCGCGATCTTTCTCAAAGTCACGAACCAGCCGGCCGCGCATTCGGCCGGAGCATACGTCGGGTTCCTATCTGATGCTCTTATTGCTGGGAATGTTTTATCTCTCGATTGGTTGCCTCACCTCGGTTCTGACCCGAGAACCAGATCATCGCCGCAATCATTTCCTTCTGCGCAATTACGCTGCTGTTCTTCCTCGGGCCTGGTTCAGTTCATTCTGCTCGATGTGAGCTCGGAAACGCGCGATTTGCTCGGCTATTTCTCTGCGATCGAACACATGGGAACGTTCTCGCGCGGCGTGATCGATACACGCCCAATCGTTCTCTACGTGAGCATGACCATCGTGATGCTGACGCTCACGCTACCAGGCGTTCCAATCCCGCAAATGGAGGCTTTGAACGGTGGCTAACGAAACAAACCAGCGCCCGAAACGTTCGGGAAAAAAATTCGCCGGGTTCGAATCGGTTTTAACGTTCTCGCGCAAATCGTGCTGGTTTTGTTTCTGGCTGCGATGGTGAACTCGATCGCCTTCAAACACTACGCGCGTTGGGATTTTTCCCGCGACCAAAAATATGCGCTCTCAGATAAAACGAAACGTTTCCTCGACACCACTCAAGGGCAAGATGCGTATCACGGTTTTCTTTTCCGCCAAGCACGCCGATTAGCACGGACGTTCAGAATTTGCTGACGGAATATCAGTATGCCGGTAAAGGAAAGGTCGATATCGAGCAGATTGATCCGGAGCGCAATCTTTCCCGCGCAAAGGAGTTGTTCGACAAATACAAAGTCGTTACCGACGAGCCTCTTTTAATAGTCGATTACGAAGGACGCAACAAGACGGTCAAGGCATCCGAGATGGCTGACATCGACCAGAGCGGAATGGCGTTGGGCGAAAGCCCTCGCGTAGCCGCATTCAAAGGCGAACAAGCCATCACCAGCGCAATGATCGATCTTGTGGAAGGAAAAAGAAGACTCTTGGATACGTCCTCGGTCACAAGAACCGCCACTTGCTGAAGGCAGCGCGATCTCCGTCCTGAAAACATTCATCGAAAACGAAAACATTCAAGTTCAAAGAGCTGAACCTTCTCGATCTGGATGCGATTCCGGCGGACGTAAAAACTGTCATGATCGTAGGGCCGCAGTACGATTTTTCAGATCGCGAAATGAAAGTGCTGCGCGACTTCTGGGACAAACAGGGGCGGATCTTGCTTCTCCTCGATCCGGCAGCGAAAACGCCGAAGCTTGATGCGTTTGTCAACGAGCTGGGCGTTAAGGTGAATGACGATAGACTGATGGTCTTTCTGCGAACTGGGATCCAGGAATTGGCACTCACAAGAGATGTTCAAGCGCGATTCCTCGGCGACAGCCCAATCACAAAACGACTTAGCCGACGTACGGGCGCTCTTTTTGGGCGGCACTTCTTCGCTCACGCTTGAGCCCGACCGCGTCCGTGCTGCCAACACCCGTCTCCAGCCCCTAATCCAGGCGGAAAAAGGCTATTTTGCCGAGACTGATTATAACACGGACGATCAAGCAAAACTGCAGGCAGACGCGAAACGGAATAGCAACACGGCACTAACAATAGGCGCAGCCATTGAAAAAGGTGGCAGCGCGGATGAGCGGGTGCAGGTGAACTCGTCGCGCCTGGTAGTCGTTAGCAATGCGACCTTCGTTCAAGACAATGCGATTACGCAAGATCAGCAGGGCGCTCGATTTCATTTCCGGCAGTGTGAACTGGTTGCTCAGTCGCGAACAGCTAATCGGTATCGCGCCAAAAGTTTCAAAGCCTCTCACTTTCAGTCTTGATCGAAGATGCGCTGTGCTCGCCTGCGCTGGATTATTCTGATTTTCATGCCGCTGATCCCCGCCGTGATCGGAACCGTGGTTTGGTGGCAACGGCGCGTCTAAGCCTTTGCTGTCATGTTGAGCGAAGCGAAACATCTCTGGCTATTGTTTGGCGTGCGACGCCAAGAGAATGATCCGGGATTCTTCGCCTCGCTCGGAACGACAACGATTGAATCATGAATTGGAGAACTACTTTAATCCTTGCTGTCGTTGTGCTCGGTGTGTTCGCGTACTCAGGTTCTTTGAGATGAAACAGCCGAGCACCGAGGAGGCCAGGCGGCAGGCGCAGAACGTGGTCAATTTCGATCGAAGCAAGGATCGATGGCATCATCATTCAAAATGGCGATGAAAAAATAGAAATACGACGCCGCGACAACAAATGGCGGCTTGAAACCCCAATCAAAGATCAAGCAGACGGTGCCTTAGTTGAGAATTTGCTGTCGGACCTGGAGACCTGGCAAAAGGAGGGAACAATTCCGGCGAAAGATATTGAGGCCGATAAGAATAAGCTGAATGAATACGGTCTGAACCGACCAAAGCTTAAGCTCAAATTGATCGGCTCTGACAGACCTCCTGAAATCTTGTTTGGAAAAGACGCTGCGTTGGAAGGCAGGATGTATGTCCGCTTTGAGAACTCGAAGGAAACATTTCTCGCCAGACAATCGGTTAAGAAGGACATCGACAAAAAAGCGGAGGAATTCCGCGACAAAAAATTAACTGATGTGACCACTGCGCAGGTGCGTCGCATCGCCTTTAAAGACGCCTGCTGGCGAAATGGAGTTAGAGAAGAAAGGTGAGCACTGGGACATCGTCAAACCACTTCGCGCTCGCGCGGATGACGAGAAAGTTGGCGACCTGATTGCACAAATCACAACGGCGCGCATTCAACAATTTGTGGCCGACGATCACGGCGACCTGCGACCTTATGGGCTGGCAGAGCCGCGCGGGTCGATCACGTTATTTAGCCAGGAAGGAAGAAAGGACGAAAGGTTGAGATCGCTGACTCGATCAAGGTCTTTGGCCAGGAGGACAAAGGCCAAATGCTGCAAATCGGCAGCGTGCCTGAGAAGGAAAAGGACCAGGTTTATGTCCGGTTTGCTCCCCGCGGTGCTGTCTACACGTTACCCAAGAAGATTGAAGAGGCTCTGAACACTAAACCAGCCGATCTGCGTGACTATCATTTGGTTCGGATCGACACGAACGTTCTCGATCGCATCACGATCGATGTTCCAGGTAAAGGCAAGACAGTGCTTGCACGCAAGGATGGAAACTGGACCATCGCCAGCCGAAACAACGCACCCGCAGATTCAGGGCGCGGTCCGCCGCTTGATTGACACATTGCAAAACGAGCGGGTGACAAAGTTCGTGGAAGATGTCGCTTCGAATCTGCCAAAATACGGCCTGGACAAACCGCGTCTGCAATTAACGTTCAGTTCGTTCGCCTCGGAGAACACCTGCCGAGACCAAGGCGGGTGAGCAACCGTTTGCTACACTCGCCTTTGGAAAGGAAGACGGGGACAATGTTTACGCGACGCCTTACAGATGAGCCATTTGTCGTGGCAGCCCGACGTGGTTTGGTAGACCAGATCCCAGCCGATCCTTTGCAATGGCAGGAGCTATCGATCTTTAAGTTTAAACCTGACCAAATTCACCGTTTCAGCGTAACCACGGACAACGAACTGTCGCTGGAACGCGGCGAAAATAACCAATGGCATTGGCTAAAAGGCACTGGTCAGATCGATGGAACAAATGTGCAATCGCTACTCAACACGTTGTCGAGCTTGCATGCAGTGCGTTGGCTTGGAGCAACGAAGCCTCAAGACGGCTTGGAAAAGCCGCAACTCACTCTTGCATTCACAACTTCGCCTGACAACAAGGCATCACATAGGTTGATCATCGGCGCTCCGGCTAATGACGGAACGTGGTGCGCGCATGTAGACGGCCGCGAAGGCACGTTTGTGATTACGAATTCGGTTTTGAATAGCTTGAGGTTGCCTCTTGTGGCGCAACCATCGCCAAACGCCAAGTCCGGCGCCCACCGTTACACCGTGATCTTGTAAACGGCTTTCGCTGTCAGAGACTCTGTGCGGTGTAAATCGTCGCGACGCCGTAACTCAACGGCTGAAGCGTCACGTGCTTAAAGCCGCTCGCTTCGATTAAATCGATCATTGCACGCCCGCTGGGAAATTCCTCGATTGAGTCCCCAAGATAGTCGTAGGCACTTTTCTTTCTGGTCAAAAAGGAGCCCAGCAATGGGAGGCAGCGATGCAAATAGAAACGATAGATGATGCGCACAATCGATACTGTTGGCAGTGAGAACTCAAGCACTAACAAACGGCCATCTCGCTTAAGCACCCGCGACATCTCAGCAAGCGCGTCTCTCCAATTCTCCATGTTACGCAAGCCGAAGGCGATGGTAACGCAATCAAACGAAGCGTCTGGGAATGGCAGCTTCATGGCATCTGCGAGGATTGTTTCGACGCACGCCTTTCCTCCGCGCCAGCTCCAGCATTTCAGGCACGAAATCCACGCCTGTGACTTCCGCATCCGGCAGTTTCTTCTGCACCGCAAGGGCCAGATCTCCTGTGCCAGTTGCAAGATCTACAATTTTGCGTGGCCGCCAGCTGGCGACCATGTTGGCAGCGCACTTTCGCCAATAAAAATCGGTCCCGCAGCTAAGCGTGTGATTAGCCAGATCGTACCGTCTGGCAATGGCGCCAAACATTTGCCGAACTCGTGTGGTTCTGTTGTGGTACTCGGATTTTGTCATTTGAAGGTCAATAAAACATTAGCTCACAATTTACGATAACTCACTTCTTGTTTACCACATGGATGTAACTAATGCGTGAAAGCCACATGTCAGAAATGTTAGGCATAAAGTTTGTTATAAAAAAGGATTGCGAATGCCGCAAACCCCGGCTATGTCACAAACATGGATATATCTGTTAAAGCTTTAGAAGAAGCAGTTTCAATACGCCGACAAATTGATAATCTGGAAAGACGTCTTTCCTCAATCCTGGGAGGTGCACCTGCCAGACCCGTGGCAGCAGCCCTACCCTACGCAGGCAGCGGCGTTACTTTTCGCCCTCGACCCGAGCGAAGCTTTCAGCCGCAGCTAGGGCCCGTTGGGCGAAACTAAAAGGCGGGACGAAACCAGCCCCTGCCAAGAAAAAGGCGCACTTACGGCTGCTGGTCGGAGAAAGCTATCCGAGCTAATGAAGGCCCGCTGGGCAGCAAGAAGAAAGTCCGGCGGAACAAAGGCAGCACCTTCAGCCAAGAAAGGTGGACTCACACCTGCCGGCCGAAGAAGGCTCTCGCAGTTGATGAAGGCTCGCTGGGCGGCGCGACGGAAAGCTGCGCGCAAGTAGTCGATCAATACAACCTAAATCGGCAGCTTACCGATAGCTTTTCGCTTTCAAATAAGGTCGGTTTGGGGAACACCCAAGCACTGCTCGCGAGAGGACTCGAACCTCCACGGGTTTCCCCATACGGTCCTGAGCCGTACGCGTCTGCCAATTCCGCCACGCGAGCAAAACCAGTGGCCCTTACAATGCGCGGGTGCCAGCCGCCTGCAAGGTCAAACCGGCGACAATACAGAGGAAAGAAACTCGGAAGTCACCCCGAGCGTTTCTTCCGTGCGCGAACCTCCAATTGGTGCGCTTTACGTACCTGACCAAGCGAGCGCAAAAGATCGGCATAATTGGATACAACAATCTCGTAGTCCTTCAAGGGTTTATCCTTCACCTGCTCCCAAATCTTGAGAGAAGCCTGATAAAGCTCCGCCGCTTTGGCGTAATCGCCGCGCGAATGATAGACGACCGCCAGATTGCATTTTGACTGCGCAATGTCGGCAAGCGGAGGTGGGTCTAAATTCTCGCGAATGGCCAGCGCGCGAAGATGTATTTTCTCTGCCTCAGTGAAACGGCGTTCATTCGTGTAGAACACGGCGAGGTTATTTAGCACTGAGGCAACGTCAGGATGGTCTGGTCCGAGTTGTTTCTCGTAAATCTGCAATGCGCGCAGATAGCACGGTTCAGCCGCCTTTTGTCGCCCCGACTTACGCAAGATCAGGGCAACATTGTTTAACATGGTGCCGAGATCCGAATAATGAATGTCTTCGATTTCGGTGCCCGCGGCGATCGCTTTCTGGTAGAAATTAATGGCCTCTTCAGACTGGCCGAGACTGTCGCATAGAAACGCAAGCCGCCTCGCGGAGCGGTAGATGGCACGTTGGTCTGGCGGGTTTACCTTTTCCAGAATCGCATGCGCCTTGAGCAAATATCCTTTGGCCGCCGCGCGATCTCCCTTTTGATCGAGAAGCTGCCCTAGCTTCTCAAAGCTGGTCGCCAGCGGAAGGTCGGTGCCGCGGAAAGCGCGTTTAGCGATTTCAAGGGCTGTTTCGGCAACGCGAATCGCCTGAGGCAACCGGTTTGTGGCGCGCAGAGTATCGAGTTTGTCGTTGAGGATGGTCCAAAGCTTTTCTTCACCTTTCATTACTCATCACCAACCCTCGCTTATTTGGGTAACTAGTCGGCTGGCGAGATCCTCAGTCGCAAGGGGCAATGCCTGACGCTCGTCACTAGTCACGTCGCTGCTTACAAAGAAGCTGGTTGTTCCGATCGCGTCGTTCGGCGGCACCAGTTGTTTGCCATCCCGTCCGGTCAGCGAGTATCTTTACCACTAGCCACAGGCTAAATTCGGTCGTAGCCAGGACGTTGCCACGCACCGAGCGCGCCGGTGCCCGGGTGATCCGGGATATTTCACCTGTAAGAGTAGCGTCCGCCTTATCCCCATTGGTAATCTGAGTACGTCCCATCTTGTTGTAACTGCTTGATCACAGTATCCGTAACCAACACTTCGATCCGAGGAACAAGGGTGCGATTTTTAAAAGTCGGGTACTGCAAGGGTGTGAACATCGCGCAGATAATATGGCTTTACTGGGCCGATGTGATAGCCAAGGCAACCACCCAGGGCAAAGCAGAATAGGGTGGCAAGTAAGGCTTTCAAGGCGCCGGTGAGGCGGACGCTCCGGGAGAGGCCGATGGGTCGGAACTCGGCAACGTATTGAGGCTTGTGCCTGCGCCCGGCGGAGCCAGCAAGGGGTCAGGCGCGGTGGTCGTATCGGGCGCAAGCGAAGCAGGCGGCGGAAGCGAACTATCGCCGTCCGACGCGGGCAACGGCGCTTCGTTGTTTGCCGGGCCTGGTTTCGCCGATCCGCTTTCGGCAGTTCGCGCGCCGTGCATGTCACTCTTTTTCTTGCTGGCCTGTGCCACAGGAAGCGCCGGCTGAAGCGGCCGCATCTCCAAATTTTGCGCGCAGCTGGTCAATCCGCTTCTTCGCCTCGTTGCTTTCCTGAGAACCCGGCTGCTGGCGAATCACTTCGTTGTAGTAGATAACCGCGGCGCGATAATATTTCTGCTTGTCGTAAAATTTGGCGACCTTGTAAGAGTTGGCCGTTTGCTTGTGCTCGAGAATGTCGAGATTAGCGCGCGCCTGGGCTGCTTTCTCACTCTTGGGATAATGGAAGAGGAAATCTTCGAACGCAGTCTTGGCGTTCGCTGCTGCGGCCGCGTCCTTTGTGCCTAATTGTGCGGCTGTAAACCAAATGTAGCCGATTTGGTATTGCGCATCCACGGCGACAGGCTCAGTTGGGAAACTTGTCCACGACAGCCTGGTATGCTTGAATGGCCGCATCGTTGGCGCCTTGTTTCTCGCGCGCAAGACCAATATCAAACTGCGCCCGCGCGGTATATTTTCCGTAGGGCGCGGTCCGAACCACGTTAGCGAAAACGGTCACAGCACGATCCAACGCCGAGGCGATCGGAATGCCAAGAAACTTCAACTTCTTCCCGTTAAGATAAATTTCGCCGATTCGGAACTGCGCCTCGATTGCTTCCTCGAAATGCGGACTGCCGGGATATTTTTCGACTAACCACTGAAAATGACGTCGCGGCCGCAAAGTAGTTGTGCTCTTGTTCCTGCAATTGAGCGGCACGATAAAGCGCTTCCGGGGCAACCTTGTCTTTGGGATGGCGTTTGACGAGACTTTTGTAAGCTCTGATCGCGCGCTTATAATTGCCTTCTTTTTCGGCAGCCTGGCCAATCTGGAATAGGTCGACAGCATCGCCGCGTCAGTTCTTCTTCTACGCCGCCTGGGCCTACGCATTCCGGTTTTTTACCCGGCTTGAAGACAACAGAGGCCTTGCTGGATTCGGGCAAAAGAAATGCGGCAACCGCGAAAACCAGAAGCACACGAATAGCGATTTGCATGGGTGTGTGCAGGGTAGTTAACTTATGCGCCCAGTCAAGTTTCGGCGCCCGCGAACGCGCCCGTGGAATATTCACCACATTTCCAGAAGTGAACCCTTTTCCAAGGACAGAATACTGGCTAACGTTGCAATCTCGTCTTGAATCTGACCGATCAGCAGAAGATACGCATCGGCTCGTGCGCGTGGAGCTTTGAAGACTGGCGTGGCGTTTTCTACCCGTCGGATTTGCCAGAAGCTCACTGGTTGGAATTTTATGCCAACTATTTCACGGCGGTTGAAGTGGATTCGACTTTTCACGCTGTTCCACCGGAAAAAGCGTTCGGCGTTGGGTCCAGATGACCCCAGCTGGCTTCCGTTTCACCTGTAAACTTCCCCGACGAGATCACTCACGCTTCGCCGGCTGCATGATTGCACAGCCGAGCTAAATTCGTTTCTCCGCGCCATCGAACCGCTTGGAGCAAAACTCGACGTTATCCTGATCCAGCTTCCGCCGTCCTTCGCGCCGAAGGATGGCAAGCTGGCGTTGCGCAATTTCTCGACCAACTGCCGAGGGATTTCCGCTTTGCGATCGAATTTCGTCACGCCGGATGGCATCGGCCACAGTTCATCCGGCTTTGGAAAAGTATCGCATTTGCTGGGTGTGGGCGGACACCACTCCTCTGAACGAGCGAAATCTTGCTCCTTTCGAATTCCTGCCGCGCACTTCCGATTTTCTGTATCTGCGTCTGCTTGGCGATTACTCAACCAAATACGATGTCGATGGTGGGCACGTTCATCGTTACAAGAAGTTGCTATGGAAACGCGAAGCTGCACTTGAAAGCTGGTCGCTCAAGATTGAGCGGCATCTTTCTGAAGTGCGCAATGTCTGGGCATTCGCGAGCAATCACTTCGAAGGGTTTGCGCCTGAAACCTGCCAGCGCCTCGCTCAACGTTTGGAGCTTAAGGTAATTCTGCCTTCGGAAACAGAACAAGCCATCGCAGCGCAGACACGGTCGCAGCTCGACCTTCAGCTATAGCAGTGGTTCGGCACCAAACGCCGCGCATGAAGCGCTGGTGCTTGTCGAAAATGCAGATCTGGCGAATCCCAAAGGAGGCCATCTTTTGCGCGAGCCTGGGGTAACTGTCGCCCAGTTGCGCATGCGAGTGCGCGTCGGAGGCAGTCGTGAAAGGATATCCCCTTCTCTATTGCCAGTTCAATGATCCGATCGCCCGGATAGAGTTCGTTTACCGGCTTGCGCCATCCAGCGGTGGAAAGTTCGATCGCGAGATTCCGCGCTCGAATAAAATCGAGCGTTTCATTGACAATAGCGCCGATCTCCGCGCCGGGCCGATGACCATGAATTTTGACAAGATCAAGATGAGCGAGGCAATCGACCAACCCGGTTGCCGCCATTTCGCGAACACGGCGAAAATAATCGGCGGTAAATCGCATCGACATCACGGCCTTCGAATTGCGCCGCGCCATCCGGCACGCTGTCGAACATCTGATCGGCGCGATCAAGGAAGTGCACCGAGCCGAGAACAAAATCGAGTCTGTCCCAATGCTTCTCGATCCATTTTCGGCCAGCCGCCGAGTGAATGGGATCGTTATCGAGCTCGATGCCAGCTCGGATTCTCAAATCGGGATTTCTCTCCGCAAACGATCGATTTCATCGAAGTCGATTCCGGCGTGATAACGATCGTGATCGGTAAAAGCGATGTCGGTTAACCCGATCTTACGCGCCGAATCCGCCCAGGGCTGAAGCAATGCTGGCGTGTAACGCTGCACCCGATGTCCCTGCGGATGAGTATGGTAATCGGAAAAAAGGAGTAATGGAGTATCGGAGTGTTGAGTGGATGTTGACGCTGCGACTCCATTGCTCCACTGTCTCATTCCGTTTCGCTCACGGCACAGCCAGGAATTTTTGCCGGACACGCAACTCCGGGTATTGAGGAAAGAACACCTCGGCGATAAAGACCTTGTTTGGCGTGAGGTCGCGCGTTGCGATTGTTTCGTTGTACTCGATCCGCTCCTGGGGATTAATCAAAATCGTAGCGGGTTTCTCTGCGATCGCGTGGTTGTCGGACCACTTTGTGAGGATATTCCCTTCGGAATTCGTTAGATAAATTTCAATCCGCTGGTTCGTCGGAAAATCGAGTGTCACAGGGCGCTTGGATATGATTTGCCAGCGTCAATTTGATGCCGAGTTGGCGGACTTCAGACAGCTTGATGGTCTGCGGTGTAATTTGCAGATCGACCGTAAGCCCGCGAAGTCTGGCATCCTTGTATTGCGGGAACTGCATCGGGAGAAAATGGATGGAGCAGGCGGCCCAACCAACCGCGCCTGCGTGCGGGTGTCGACGTCGGCACTGACGTCCTGAGCCAAACATGCTCCCGACAACGAAAAATATCAGAATGTACAGAACTGCTCGTCGCTTCATGAGCGGGTTAAAACAGACCCGAAAGCTTTCGAGGTTGCAAAACCCTGTCAAACCCTTTATCAATCGGCATGAAAACTCTCTGTGCATTCGCGTTTTGCCTGGTTTTCGCGCGCGGCGGAAGGCGTGGCAAAACAACGACATTGCACGTTCCGAGTGCACGCACAAGCAAACCCTCGGGATACGGAGGTATTCGCGACATCTGTTCGCGCCCAAGTGTCTGGAAAGACTGTGGCAATCGAAAAGACGCCGTGGATTTCGGAGCGCGACGTCATAGCATTTTCTCCGTATCCGGCCGCGAACGGAACGTATGGCGCACTATTTCAACTCGACGAGCACGGGCGAGTCGTGCTTGATACTCTAAGCGTTGAGCGTCGCGGCAGCTTGCTTTTCGTGTTCATCAATGGTCGACCAATTACCGAACTCGAAATCGACAAGCGCGTTTCCGACGGAAAAATCTACATCCCTTCCGGGCTAACCGCTGCAGATATTGAGTTGATGAAAAAAGACTGGCGCATGATTGGCCAACGGAAGCGGTAACACCTACTGGGGCCTACTCGCGTCTCCTGTAACGAATGAATCATCTTTTAACCGCAACGTTTTTCACGTTCGTTTTGATACGTTCTACAGCGATGGGAGAGAACCAGATTCTCGATCTCGTCCTGCCAACCGACAATGACGCCCTGTTTTCAGGCGGCGGCGCCGCATTCTACCAATATATCGAGCGCAACTTCAAGGGAGTGAAATCAACGCCGTGGGAAGGGGGTCAATACGGTTTTGTCCGTGATCCCATCGACACAGCGGGTGGCGTTGTTTATACCCGTTTTCACGAAGGCATCGATATTCGCCCGCTGCATCGCGATGCGCACGGTGAGCCGCTCGATGAAGTACGCGCCATCGCCGATGGAAAAGTGGTGCACGCTAACTCTCGTTCCCGGCTACTCGAACTATGGAAAATACATCGTCATCGAGCATCGCTGGGACGGCTCAAATTACTACAGTTTATGCGGACATCTGAGTTCGATCGCAGTCCAGCCCGGGGACACGGTGAAACGCGGCCAGCGCATCGCCGTGATGGGCTACACCGGAACAGGACTAAACAGGGAGCGCGCGCATCTCCACTTGGAATTGAATCTCATGCTTAGTCATCGAATTCGAGTCGTGGTACAACGCATTCTTTAGAAACGATCCCAATCACAACGGTATTTACAACGGCATGAATCTCGCCGGGCTCGATATCGCACGGCTGTATCTTGCGCTGCACAAGAATCCCTCACTGACCATTCCCGAGTTTCTCAGTCGACGAGGAGACATTCTACAAAGTGACCGTCCCTAAAGCGCGGCATTTCGAGCTGCCAAAACTTTATCCGTGGATGCTCGACGACAGGGAGCCGAAACGAGAAATCTTCGTGGGAAGTCTCTTTTGCGCAGCTCCGGTGTGCCCCTGAGAATAGAACCAAGCGATAAGACGCGTGACGCAGCCTGAGCTGAGTTACGTCAAAAAGAGTTCGATCGATTATTCCTATCTGACTCGCGACATAATTTCCGGCCGCGGCGCAAACTGCGCATCTCACAGATTACGGCAGGCAACTAATGCGATTGCTGATTTGGCCTGACTGAACGCAGACGCTTCGCAGTGCGAGTGTTCATGGCGACTTTCCGTAAGCCGCCGCACAAGCGGGGCTACGGATCAGCACGAAGTCGGCACACGTTGCGCGAGCGCGACTCCGTGCGGAATTGCGCCTTGCACGAAGCCGAGACACTCCACGGCGCCGCTCGGCTTTCCCGGAAGTGCGATCACAAGCGAAAGATCGACAATTGCTGCCAGGCTGCGCGACAAGATTGAATTGGGCGTGATCTTCATGGATTCAGCGCGCATCACTTCGCCGAAACCGGGCAATTCGACGCGCATAATCGCGCGAATCGCTTCCGGCGTAACATCGCGCGGTCCGACGCCGGTGCCGCCGGTGGTCAAAATCAAGCCGCAGCCTTGTTGTGAAAACGAACGGATCGTCTTCCTGAATGCGTGTCCGCGTCGTCGGGAACAATCGCTTCCGACAGGACTTGCCAGCCCGCTTTTTTGCGCCGCCTCTTTCAGCGCAGGTCCGCCAAGATCCTCGTATTCGCCTGCGCTGGCGCGATCCGAGATTGTGACGATGCCAACTTACGATTTGCATTGTTGCTGAGCTGAGGTCGTCTCGTATGCAGTACGTCCATTGCTCTGCTGCTCCAGCGGTCATAGACTGCCGTGCTACGGCTCTGCTTTGGTTTTTTCGACCAACCGCACATCAGAAATTTGCATCTCTTTATCGACCGCTTTGCACATGTCGTAGATCGTGAGCAACGCGACCGCGACGCCAGTGAGCGCTTCCATCTCGACGCCGGTCTGTGCAACTGTCTGAGCGGTGCATTTCACCTCGGCGCCATTCGTTCGACGTAACGATGTCGATCTTGACGTCGCCGAGCGGCAGAGTGTGGCAAAGCGGAATGAGCTGCGCGGTCTGTTTGGCGGCTTGAATACCGGCAATCCGCGCGGTCGCGAAGACGTTGCCCTTTGCGATTTGATCGCTTCGCAATTAGGTCGAGCGTCTCGCGCTGGAGCCGAATTTTCCCGGTCGCAACAGCTCTTCGGTTACTCAGCGGCTTCGCCGAGACATCGACCATCTGCGCACGGCCGTCAGCGCCGACGTGCGTGAGACGTCTCATCGTATCAGCCGCCGATTGCGACCATCTTGCGGCCCGGTTTGTAATTGTCGCGAAAATCGTGCTGCTCAGGTTTTCGATCGACAACGTCGAGGAAGAACTGCTTGAGTTCCTCATCGCTCGCGCCGGCCCGAAGTGGTTTCATAATATCGAACTCGAGATAACTGCCGAGGACACGGACGCAATTTCCCATCGCATGTGAGACGAAGTTTGTTGCAGCTCTCGCAAAAATGAAGGTTTGTCATCGCCCCGATGAAGCCGATCCGCTGCTGGCGGCCCGGGATTTGATAATAACTGGCCGGGCCATTCGTTCGAAACTCGCGGCTCCGGAATCAAAGTTGCCGTAATGCGACTTCGATCACCCGTTTCGCCTCAGAGATCGGCATGAAATTTTCTTCATTGAGAACTTCGGTCGTGCTGACGGGCATCATCTCGATGAAACGCAGAGTCAAATTGCGCTGCGCGGCAAATTCGATCAGCGGGATTAACTGGTCCTCATTTCGGCCGCGCATCAGGACAGTATTCAGTTTGATCTGATCGAAATCCTGCCGCGATGGCGGCGTCAATTCCGTCGAGAACTTGCGCGTGCAAATCGCGTCCGGTGATTTCGGAATAAACATCTCGATCTAATGTATCGAGGGAAACGTTGACCGATCGCACGCCGGCGCGTCGTAAAGCGCGCGCCATTGTTGCTGCAGGCTCAACTTCGCGCGTGAGCAATGTCCCGTTCGTGGAAAGACCTATGTCGCGAATCCCTGGAATTTTCGGAAGTTCGCGAATGAGATCGAGCACACCGCGGCGAGTCAGCGGCTCGCCACCGGTGATTCTGCACCTTCGATACACCCAGCTCGGCCGCAATGCCGATGAGACGCAGCGTCTCCTCGAAAGTCAGGAATTTCCTGCGCGGCGGCAACCACTCCTGCAGCTCCTGCGGCATGCAATACAGCAGCGCTCGTTGCAACGGTCTGTGATCGAGACGCGCAGATAGGAAATCCGATGGCCGTAGCGATCCCATTGGCATGCAACTACTTACCGGCGGGAAGCGAAGTTGAATCAGAAACCGCATGGTTTGACTCGTATTTTTGTGGCGCTAAGATTTTCCCCGCATTATGACGCGTCGATTCTCTTCTGGCGCATTGATGCTGGGCTGCATCGCGGCCGTCGTCCTAGTCCTCATCAGTTGTTCAACACACCACAGACCCAGAATTTCCGACCATCCCGACCTTTACCAAAACCTTTCGTCCCGCGACCAGGGTTGGTAAGCCAGAGCAATACGTAACTT
>ERZ1370068.3175-contig-2294_pt1 | contig 45436 bp, 70 predicted proteins | sample MGYA00561227_ERZ1370068 | MGnify/ENA primary metagenome ERZ1370068 (study PRJEB38410, sample SAMEA6850437) | metagenome | study: Metagenomic assessment of the ecological functions of the soil: analysis of the soil microbiota associated with the... | reverse complement strand
CTTTCTCTTCTTCGCGTATTATAGGGTCCGCAATTTCGCGCGCGGGCTGCTGATCATCCCGTGGCTCCTCGCGCCGACGGTCGCCGGAATGATCTGGGTGCTCATGCTCGCCCCGTTCGGTGTGGTGAAGAACGGCCTTCGCCTGCGTTGGGCATCCTGCATTCCAGCGCGACCATCAATCTGGCTGGGTAGCCCGCGAACCGTCGCTCCTGTCGGTCACCGCGCGATGAACGTCTGGCGCGCGTTCCCGTTCTTCATGGTGATGCTGCTCGCGGGTTTGCAGGCGATTCCCGACGAGTTCTACGAGGCGCGCGGACATCGACGGACCACGTCGTTCGCGAAGTTCTGGTACATCACGCTGCCGCGGCTTGCGCGGCGTCGATCGCGACCATCGTGCTGCTCGACTCGATCTGGACCTTCCGCGCCTTCGACCCGGTGTACGTCATGACCGGCGGCGGCCCGATCAACTCCTCGGAGGTGCTCGCGACCGCGATCTACTTCGACGCGTTCCAGAAGCTCAACTTCGGCTACGCCTCGGCGCGAGCGCGGTGGTCATGTTCCTGATCCTGTTTACGGTCAGCGCCGTCTACGTGCGGCGCGCGGTGCGCGAAATTGGCTGACGCTGGGCGCAGCGGCACGATGGGGGATGCGCGCGCGGCGACGAGCCGCGCATCTCGGCCATCTACGCCATTCTCGTGGCGGTGACCGATCATCATGCTGTTCCCGGTGGCGTGGATGCTCACGGTGTCGGTGCGGCCCAACGTCGAGGTGATGAAGATCCCGCCCGACTGGATTCCCGCAGCTCTTCACCCTCGAAGCGTACAGACAAGATGCTGCGCAGCGGCGCTATCTGCAGACCTTCGTCAACACGTACTTCGTTGCGCTGGCGGTGACGCTCGTATCGCTGTTCATCGGCGCGATGGCCGCCTACGCGCTCGCGCGCTTCCGCTTCACGGGACAGCGCGACGGTGCTCATAGTTCCTGATCACCACGCAGATGTTTCCGCTGGTGCTCCTGTGCATTCCATACTTTCCAGGTGGTGGTGACAGCTTGGGCTCTACGACACGCTCACCTCGCTCATCATCGTCTATGTCACCTTCACGCTGCCCTTCTGCATCCTGATGCTGCGCAGCCTACTTCGCGCCAGATCCCGAGGACATGGAAGAGGCGGCGATGGTCGACGGCTGCTCGCGGGTCGGGGCGCCATTCTGCGCACGCTCCTGCCGCTCTCCTATCCGGCGCTGATCGGCGCCGGCCTGTACACCTTCCTGCTCGCGTGGAACGAATTCCTGTTCGCGGTGGTGCTGATCGAGGCCTGGGAGAAGCGCGTCATCACGATGGCGATCTACAGCCTGATGGCGGAGTTCGTCACCGACTGGAGCATGATGATGGCGTTCTCGGTCCTGGGCCAGCGCACCGCTGGTCATCGCGTTCATCTTCCTCCAGCGCTACATGGTGCGCGGCATGACGGCGGGGGCTAACGCGTGCCGTCCGACACCCGCCGCGCACGATTGCGGGACCGGCGTTCGACGTGCGTCGGACTCGGGGTCAACGCCCTCGACCTGCATCGCCGTCATCGATGGCTTTCCGGCGCCCGACACGAAGGTGCCAGATCGGCGGAGCTCGACGTCCAGGGCGGCGGCATGACCGCCACCGCGATGGTCGCCTGTGCGCCGCCTCGGCTTGACGCGCCTGGTACATCGGCAAGATCGGCACCGATCTCTGGTCGCGGTCGTCGCTGCGTCTCATCTCGACAGTGAAGGCGTGGACGCGCGTGGCGTCATCCGGAGCGAAGGGAAGCCCGGGCCATGTCAGCATGGTGTTGGCCGATCGCGCGGACCGGTCAGCGGGCGCTGTTCTTTCGCCGGCCTGCGGCCTACGACATCAGTCCGCGCGAGAGCTCGACCGCGCTGCCATCACTTCGGGCCGGCTGCTGCACGTGATCGGCGTGGATGCCGACGCGGCGCGTGCAGGCGATCGGATGGGCGCGCGAGGCCGGGCATGCGCATCACCATGGACGGCGAGCGCATCGTGCCCGGCATCGAGAACGTGTGGCCGCGCGTCGATCTCCTCGCATGCAATCCCCGCTTCCTCGCCGCGGTCACCGGAACGACCGCGCCGGAGGAAGGGGCTGGACTGCGTGCCGCTCGCGGCGCGCGGTCCTTGCCTGGGCGGCCGTGACGCTGGCGGAGCGCGGCGTGCTGGGCGCTGACCGAAGGCCGCCTCATCCGCGTTCCGGGATTCCCCGTGGTGCCGGTGGACACCAACGGCGCGGGCGACGTCTTCCACGGCGCCTGCGCCATCGGCGAATTGCGCAACTGGCCCTTCGAGTGGACCCTCACCTTCGCCAATGCGGTGGCCGCGATGAAGTGCCGCACGCTCGGCGGTCGTGCGGCATTCCGGGCTCCCGAAGTCGTCGGATTCCCGGGCCAACCACGGCCACGGCGAGATCGCGCGGGCGCTACCGAATAACAGCCGCGGAGGTGGCAGGATCGAACAGATGGGCGCGTGCGCATAGTCGAAGGCGAGACCGGTGCGGCGCCCCATCGCTGCGGCCGCGAGTTTCGGATTCCACGCGCGCCACCAGGTCGTGCTCGCCGATCGAACCGTTAAGGAACGCCTCGTTGCCCATCATCTCCACGACGTCGATCGTGGCCTCGAGGCAGCATTCGGTCGCGCGCTCGGGATGCAGGTCGGCGTCGCGGATGTCCTCCGGACGCAGGCCCAGCACAACCTCGCGGTTGATCCAGGCGCCGAGCTTGTCGCGCCCCGGCCAACTCCGACCGGAAGCGGCAAGGCCGGAATGCGCCCGCCGCGAACATCCAGGCGCCCGGCGGATTCCTCCAGCGTGCCGTTGAAGAAATTCATCGCCGGACTGCCGATGAATCCGGCCACGAAGATGTTGCCCGGGTGCCGGTAGACGTCGAGCGGCGTTCCGACCTGCTGCGACGCTGCCATCCTTCATCACGACGATCCGGTCGCCCATGCGTCATCGCCTCGATCTGGTCGTGCGTGACGAAGATCATCGTCGTGCTTGCAGCCTGATTGTGCAGCTTGACAGTTCTCGGCGCGCATCTGCACGCGCAGCTTCGCATCGAGGTTGGACAGCGGCTCGTCCATCAGGAAGACGCCGGGCTCGCGGCACGATCGGCGCGACCCACGCGCCACGCGCTGGCGCTGTCCGCCGGACAGCTGCCTTCGGCGTCCGGTCGAGCAAATCGTCGATGCCCAGCATGCGTGGCGGCGGCCTGCGCACCGCGTGTCGATCTCGCCTCGCGGCACGTTGCGCGCGCTTGAGCGCGAACGCCATGTTCGCGTAGACCGTCATGTGCGGATAGAGCGCGTAGTTCTGGAACACCATGGCGATGTCCCGATCCTTCGGCGGCACGTCGTTGACCAAGCCGGTCGCCGATGTAGATCTCGCCGTCCGTGATGTCCTCGAGCCCGGCGATCATGCGCAGCGTCGTCGTCTTGCCGCAGCCGGAAGGGCCGACCATGACGACGAATTCCTTGTCGGGAATTTCGAGGTTGACGTCGTGCACCACCGCGTTGCAGCACTGAAACGTTTTGATACGCCCTTGAGCGTGACTGCTGCCATGCCGTCATTCCTCTCCGGCTTAAGAACGCGGCGGCTGGCCGCGCATCCTGGTCCTGAGGATACCCGCCCTACGCGAATGCGTGCGCCGGCCGCGACGCACGGCGCGCGGCCCGCGTTCAGCCGAGTTCTGGCAGATCCATCGGTTGACCCACACGATCGCCTCCCCTCAGTTGATGCTCCGGTTCGTGTGTGTCTTGAATCACCTACCGATTTTATCCAGAGGGTGAACGAGTCGCCTTGCGCAGTGACGCCGCTGCCCGTCGCCGCTTGACGCATCTCTCGCCTTCCGGCATGCTTGCGTGTCTCTCCGCAGACTCCGAACGGTAGCAATCCCATGCGCAGCGCTCTCCCGGCCGTCGGTCTTTCCCGCGACGAGATCTTCTCGCGCGCATGAAGGCGTTCTCCGCCGGTGACATCGACTGGCGGCGCGGGCGCGTGCCGCTCTACGTGTTCAAGGCCAACGACGAGATCGCGACGCTCGAGCCGCGACGCATTCCTCGCGTTCTTCACGGAGAATGCGCTGGGCGGCAAGCGCGCGTTCCACGGTCTTGAACAGATGGAAGACGATATCGTCGCGATGGGCCTGTCGCTTTTCCACGCGCCGGACGACGCGGCCGGATTTTTCACAACCGGCGGCTCGGAGAGCATCATCTGCGCGCGGTCATGGCGTGCCGCGACTTTGGTGCGCCACCAGTACCGGCAGAGCCCGACCGGCGCGGCAACATCGTGTGCTGCCGTATTCCGCACATCCGGCGTTCACCAAAGCGGCGCGGCTGATGGACCTCGAGCTTGCGACGCGTCCCGGTGGCGGCGAATTGCCGTGCCGACGTCCGTCGCGATGGCGCGCGCCATCGACGCGGAAACGATGATGCTGGTCGGCTCGGCGCCGTGCTTTTCGTACGGCACCATCGATCCCGGCGCCGAGCTGGGTCAACTCGCGCAGGAGCGCGGGCGTCTGGCTGCACGTCGACGCCTGCGTCGGCGGATATCTCGCGCCGTTCGCGGCCAAGGCGGGTATACTCAGTGCCGACGTTTCGATTTCGCCGTGCCGGGCGTCACATCGCTCTCGGCCGATCTGCACAAGTTCGGATTCTGTCCCAAGCCCGCGTCGACGGTGTTCTATCGCTCGGCGGATCGCAGGCAGCGTGCCAGCCGTTCGAGATGCGACGATTGGCCCGGTGGCAAATTCGCGACTGCGACACTCGTCGGCACGCGGCCCGGCGGCGCCGTCGCAGGCGCGTGGGCGACGCTGCAGTGCATGGGCGAGCAGGGGCTACGTCGCCGACCGCACGGCAGATCATGGAACTTGCCGGCGCGTATCGGCACGGCATCGAGGCGATCGGCCTTGCGCGTCGATCGGCGACCCGGACTTGTCGATCCTGTGCTTCGATCGTCGGACGAATTCGACATGTTGCGCGTCGAGCGAGGTGATGGCTACGCGCGGCTGGCTGCCGGGCCTGGTGCGCGAGCCTGCGCGCGATGCATCTAATGCTGTCGATGCTGCATGCTGCCGGCGCGCGACGATTACCTGCGCGACTTGCGCGACGTCGGTCGCGCAGGTGCGCCAGGAAAGTGGCACAAACGGCGAAGGTGGATGTGACGTATTGAGACGGCATAACGGCGTGGCTCACGCCGACTATACAGCCTGCTCCAGTCCTTCGCGCACCGAATTGCGCGGGATCCAGTCGCTTAAAACGGCGCAAATTGCTAGGCCCGCGCTAAAGCCTTCCGTCGCAGTGGCTCGACATCTCGCGTGGGCACTAAAAACGAGGCGGCGAACGAGCTGCGCGAATCTGACATATCGAACTTGCTCGGGAGGACGAGATGACCATACCAAGCTGTCCCGTACGCGACTCGCTCAAGCTCATGGCTCAACATGGGCGTGGTCGACGCTTGCCGGCGGCGCGATGCTGCGCCTCGCGCAACGTCTTCGCGCAGCAGGCGACCGCCGTGCTCGGGCCACTTCGGCTCGGCCAATCCGCAGACGTTCGGCAAGGCGTCCGGCGCGTTCGCCAAGGCGTTCGGCCCCAACGTCAAGACCGAGTTCGCGACTGTCGGCGGCGGCCCGCAGGTCATTGCCGCGATCGCCGGCAACAGCATGGACATCTGCAACGTCGGCTCGTCGCCCGATGGTGGTCGGCTTCGCGCAGGGCATCAAGATGTCGATGGTCTATGTCGAGAAATACATCACCGACAGCGAGTGCCTCGCGGTGCGCAAGGACGCCGGCATCAACTCGCTGAAGGACCTCAAGGGCAAGAAGATCGGCCTGCCGTTCAACACCTCGGTGCATTTCGCGATGCTTGCCGGCGCTGAAGACCGCGGGCCTGCAGCCGCATCCGACGTGACCCTGATCAACGTCAAGGCCGATTCGATCCTCGCGACGTGGCAGCGCAAGGACATCGACGGCGCGTACATCTGGCATCCGGTGCTGGGCGATCTGCTCGCCGACAACGGCAAGCTGCTGCTCAAGACCGGCGACCTCGCGGCGACGCGGCACGCTGGTCTTCGACGGCATCGTCGTGCGCGACGAGTTCAAGCAGAAGCATCCGGATCTGGTGCTCGCCTATCTCAAGGAATACGATCGCCTGTGCACGATGTACGAGAAGCAGCCGCAGGAAGTGGTGAAGGTGCTCTCGCCCGTACCTGCAGATGACGCCGGAAAAGACGATGGACTACATCAACACCTTCCATTCGATTCCGCCGAAGGAGCTGGCGAGCGACAAGTGGATGGGCATGCCGGGCGCGAAGGACACCGGCGTGCTGCGCACGCTGCAGTCGCAGGCGGAGTTCCTCGAAGGCCGCCGAGCAGATGACGACCGATTCCGCCGAGCTGGGCGCCGTACGTCGATTCGATCGTTTCTCGGCGAAGATGGTGTGAGCGTCGAGCAGTCGAGGCACGCATGGCGATCGAACCCGTCGCGCTCGACGCGCCGCACGCGGCGCGCCGCGGCCAAGCTGCTGATCGACGGCGTGTCCAAGCGCTTCGGCGCCGGACGCGGACGCGGTGCAGGCGTTGAAGCCCATCGACATCGCCGGTCGGCGCCGGCGAGTTTCTCACCATCGTCGGTCCCGTCCGGGCTGCGGCAAGAGCACGCTGCTCAACATCGTCGCCGGCTTCGAGACGCCGACCACCGGCGCGCGCGACGCTCGACGGCAAAGCGATCGCGGCGCCCGGTCGCGAGCGCGGCGTGGTGTTCCAGCAGGGCGCGCTGTTCACCTGGATGTCGGTGCGAGGACAACATCGCCTTCGGTCCGCGCGCGCTCGGCAAGAGCGTGGCCGAGTCGCGCGAGATTGCGCGAGCGTTACATCGAGCTGGTCGGCCTCAGCGGCTTCGCGCAACCGCTATCCGTACGAGCTTTCCGGCGGCATGCAGCAGCGCGTCGGCATCGCCCGTGCGCTCGCCAACGAGCCGCGAAGTGCTGTTGATGGACGAGCCGTTCGCCGCGCTCGATCAGCAGACGCGCGAGCTGCTGCAGGAAGAGATCCGCGCCATCTGGCGGCGCACCGGCAAGACCATTCTGTGGATCACGCACAGCATCGAGGAAGCGCTGCTTTCTGGCGACGCATGTCGTGCGTGATGACCGCGCGGCCGGGACGCATCAAGGCGGCGTTCGCATGCGGGTTTTCGCGCGAGCGCCGATCCGCTGATCGACCACGACCGCCGCGTTCGCCGAAGCCAAGCGCACGATCGTCGGATTGCTGCGCCAGGAGTCGCTCGAGGCGCAGCGGCAGGAAACGGCGGCGAATGGCGTCTGCCACGGTAGACCGGATGCTCGCTCCCAACTGTGCGTCGTTCCTGGGGCGAACAGTAACGGGCGAGTGACAGCATGTCGACGTCGACTCGCCGAAACCCTGACCGAGGACCTGCCGCCCGCGCGTGCACTGCGCGCCGCGACCGCTGGCTGGGGCTCGCGTCGTTCGCCGGCGATGCTCGCGCGTCTGGTTCGCGGTCACCGGCAGCGGCTTGTGGCCGCCGCTGGTGCAACCCCGCGTTCCTGCCGTCGCCGGTGACCGGTCGCCGAAACGTTCATGCGAGCTCGCCGCAACCGGCTACCAGGGCACACGCTTGCTGCACCACTTCCTGATCAGCCTGATGCGCTTCGGCATCGCCTTCGCGATCTGCGTCGCTGATCGGCGTGCCGGTGAGGCTTGCTGATGGGCATGCACAGCGGCGTGCGCGCGGTGCTCGACCCGCCGATCGAGACGACGCGGCCGATCCCGAAGCTCGCGCTGCTGCCGCTGTTCATCATCTGGTTCGGCATCGGCGAGCTGTCGAAGACGATCGTCATCATCGCGCGCTCTTTCCGCTGATCTCGATTTCAGCGCGATGCAGGCGGTGCGCGCGGTCAGCGTGCGCAAGATCCAGGCGGCGCAATCGCTCGGCGCGACGCCGTCGCATGATCTTCCGGCGCGTGCTGCTGCCGGCGAGCCTGCCCGGCATCTTCACCGGCATTGCGCGTGTCGGTCGGCATCGGCGTCACCATGCTGGTCGGCGCCGAGATGGTCGCGACCAGCGACGGCATCGCGTGGATGGCGCTCACCGCCGCCGACTTCGTGCAGACCGACATCGGTGCTGGTCGGCGTGCTCATCATGGCCGCGCTCGGCATAAGCAAGATGGACCAACTGTACCGCGCGCTGGAGCGGCGTGTGGTGCACTGGGCCGGGCGGGACTGATCCGTCGGATTCGACGGTACGTCGGTCGCACCCCTGTGGAGTGCGAATTGACGAAGCTGCGCTGAGATCGGCGTCGGGAACTACACCGCTTGCCAAGCGTAGCTGTCAAAACAACGCGCGGACAGCAGGCGGCTGCAGCTCGATCATGATTTCCGACGCAGCCGTAGTGAATATGCAACGCAATGAGGGCTAAGCGCGGCTACGCAGGGCTAAGTGTGCGGCTAGACTTGTTGTTAAGCAGGCGTCGTAAGCGGCTGATGTGAAATGCGAAACATCTCGTCGCCGGCCTACGGGCCAGGGGGTCGTGGGTTCGATTCCCTGCCGGGCGCGCCAAATAATCAAGGGCTTGCGGAGACGCAGGCCCCTTTCTATTCCTTCTGGGTAGCGCCGGGGTAGCACCAAACCCACTTTCGCGCTCCAAGGCTCCGCGGTTTGGGCCACCCGGCGAGGCGTCGTCGAAAGCGCCGGCTACCCTCACCTATCCCGAGCGCCTGGCGCGTCTCTGCGCGATCGGCGCGACGTTATGTACCGCGCGTGCAGGCCCCTGCCGACACGCAAATCGAGAGATCGCACGATGGTCACGCGTCGACGATGAGCCTAGCCTCAAATCGAATTGGCAGCGGGTTGCCTTCCTGAACACGCTGCGGAGGTGAAGATGCCTCATTGGATCATGTACGTCGACGGACACATAATGTCAGGTTCATCGCGGCGACTCACCACCGACAGTCATTTGGTTTGCGCCGAGAGGGTCAGCGTAAAGCCGACACCGAGAACAAAGCAGTGGCGCCACGCGAGCCCGTGGCCGCGAGACACGACGCACGAAGTGAATGACGTAGGCAGACAGTGATCAGCCGTCATAACCGCCCTTCAGCGGCAGAAGTTGAGCTGTGGCCGAGCAAATGATATTCAAGGCGAAGGCATCTGACCCCTCAAAGAACCCTGGCACGCGGTCAGCGCTGGTCGGACAGGCGGACGCGTGCCCAGCTGCCAAAGAGTTGCGTGATAAACGCTACTTGGGCTCCTGAGGCACCGTCATTGCCCCTTCCACAATGTTCGTCGCCAACGCTCTGCAAAATGTGGTTACCGCCATTATCCAGATCGTCGCAGCAGGGCTTTTCGTCGGGAGACGGATCGCGGCCAGTACCCACGCCCTTGGCTTGGGAAGGAGAGCGTGAGGGGCCTCAGCCGCATGGGCGGCGGTCAGGCGATTCGGACTGAAGTGCTATCGGGTCGACCGGAACCGACGACGCATTGAGCGGCGCGGTTCCGTTATGCCGTACAGGGACGCGCAGGCCGGCGGCTGAGACCCTCATCCCGCCATGATCAGCGCGAGGAACATCCGATAGCATCATCGCCATAGACGAAATCCATGCGACTACAACAGCCACGCGGACCAGCATGGCGTTGTGTGCTAGCCGGAGCAGCGTCCGAGGTTTCATAGATTGTAGAATACGATTGCGTAATGAACGACTTTGTCCTGACGGCACCGTGAGCAAATGTGGTGCCAAGCCGCAGCCGAGCTAAAGAAGCAATCGAACTTACGCTGAGGGCAATTGGCGCCAGTCATGCGCGCCCCGCTGTGCCCGCAACTGCGTGCCGCGAACCAGAACACATCCCGTCCGGACCCCGAGGTGACGACCGCGGGGCGCAGCCCTCACGGTTTCGTCGCGGACCCGCAGACGGTGGGGCTACTCTGCGAACGTTGAGCACCGTGCATCGCACTTACGGAAATATTCAGCGCATTCAACATGCGTCTTGCCCTAGCATAAAAAGGGTTCGCACGAAGTCTGTGCACCCTTTTCGCAGTCCGCGCGCTCAATTTTTACCGTGCGCTCGCGGCGGATCCACTGCCGCCTGCGGACTGCTCTTTATCGCGTATGGACCTTTCTGGATGTTGCTGGCCCTGATTGACAGGGACGTGCCTTCCCGGCTATCAGAGGGATGATCGCGCCCTGTAGCGCGCGTTCTACGCGGCCGCATCTCGCTATGCTCGACCCCGACGACGAACTCAACCTGGATCGTGTACGCGAAATATCTGCGGACATGCGCCATGCTCCGCGTCGAGCCAATGTATGCGCGGGAGCAGGCAAGGAGCTGGGCGTGGAATTCATTGCCATTCTCAGCGGGCATTCACTGCCATCAGCTAAGGATTAACCCTGGCTCGTCGCGCTTGTCTTCTGCCTGTCCTGAGGCGTTCGGAGAATTTACTGGACCACGTTCGATGCGGCGATAAGCGCATGGAGCTCGACGTCCAGTGAGACCGGCCAGCGCATCTTCGATGGTCGTCAGATGAGTCGGCATCGCGCTAATGCCAGACCGGAGATGGCCCGCTGCTGGTGCAGCACGGGCCAGACGATGGCGGCTCCCGCGCCGCTGAAGCTGCCCTTGCGCGTGTGAGCATGCCCTCAGTGGCGAGCAGCACGAGGCGAGGTGAGCGCAAGGCAGATGAAGAACCCGAAGCAGCCGCATCACGACCTGGAGAGAGGACCGCCGGCACGGAGACCGTCTCGCCCCGGGCCTTGGTCTTGCGAACGCTTCGCGGGAAGCGTGGCGACAGACCACACGGTGTTGGCGCCGAGGGTCAACCCGACCAGGGCGATGGTTAGGCCCACGCCAACGAAGACGAGGATCGCGATGCGTGCCCCTGCGCCGCCTTCGCGGAAATTCTGGACGGTGGCCGAAACGAGCCTCGGGCTGCGCGCGCGAACGCGGTGCCGATTTCCTTGTACCAGGGCACCTGCGCCTTGCGCCCTTCCGCCGCACGCCGGTGAATCGACTCGGCGTCGTCTCCGCCGATCTCCTTGCGGATGGCAAAATCAGGGCGTCGAAGCCGCGCTCGTGCTCGCCCCTGCGCGAACGCAGGCGCGACGTGCGCCTCGAGGAGCTGGCGCGCGCGCGCGTCGGGGATCACGCCCTCGAGCCCGTAGCCGACCTCGATGCGGGCGAGCCGCGGCTCGGTGAAGACGAAGATCGCGACGCCGGTGTCGTTGCGGGCCGTTCCTATCTTCCAATCGGTGGCGGTCTGGGTAGCCCACGCCGCGAGGTTGCCCTCGGGGAGATTGCGATCCACGTAGACGACGATTTGCGCTCGGTCATCGTTGAGCAGCGCTCCGGCCCATTCGCGCGCGAACGCCGGTTTGACAATGCCTGCGCGATCGACAAACGCCTGCTCGGGCTGCGCCAACGACGGGGCCGGTGGCGGCACTCGCGGGACGGCGAAGACAAGCGCCAGGACGATCGCGACGAAGGCAAGCAGCGACCAGCGCACGATGCGAACCGTGCGGTCCGAGACGGTAAGCGGGTTTCTCACTCGCCTGTGCAGCATCAAGTGCGCCAAATTCGCGTACTCGTATGCGCCGGTCGCTAGGTCAAAGTAATTCATGACGGTGGACCGGTCTACAGACGGTAATCGCGCATCCTTCACCTCAGCCGTTTCAGACCCGTCGGCGGCGGCCCTCTTCGCCTGCACAACCACGATGCCAGGCAACCGGCAAACGGCCCGCGCTCGCTCGCTCGCTGATGGTGGTCTTTCAGCCCAGCCGCCAACCGGTGGTCGAATCCGGGAGCAGGGTGGCCGGCGGCCTTTCAGAGTTCGCCGCCCGTAGCGGCTATCCACTCTCCGGCGGGGGCTTGTTTGGCTCTGCGACCGACGTTGGCAGATTTAGGTACAACTGCGCCGCGCCATTCATTGCGGCATATCTCCGACGCCCTCGCGCAGTACGTGATATAGCGACGCAGGAACAGTTGCAGCAGGAGGAACTCCTCGGAGTCCCGGATAGGTTGGGTGGGTCTCATATCTCTCCAGTACGGCAGGTGATGAAGGTGGCGAGTGCGCCACACCACGGAAAATCCCGCGTCCCATTACTTGGTGCCAACGCGCTCGCCACCTGGGAAAAAGCAAGCGTCGTGCCATCGCTCCCGGCGGCGACGGGTGTCACGATTGGAACACTACAAAGGAGCGCCCGCAAGGTTACGAGCAGGGCGCAATGCATCCACTCGCAGGTACGCGGCTCCTCTGGCGCGCACGCCAAACCGATCGTCGTGACAGAGACGCGATCCTCGATGACCCGTCGCGATTCGCGGAGGCGATACGGTCCGATATCGAATTGTCTTCTCGGGCAACGAAGCATGTGGGAACTCGGTGACCCGGTGATCGGGAGCCGCGCCTACAGCAACACATTCACGTCGGTATCCGCAATCGCAACGTGCGACCGCTTTCGGCTTAGACAGTCTCTGGACAACGACCCAGGAAAGTCATGCAGAGTTCAAGGAGGGGAGAGCTCGACGTACATGGAGCTCCCAGTACCATGCCGCAAGACTCGGTGATGGGTCTTCGCCGCCGCGTCCGCGGGTGAGATCGACTCCCTGCGCTGCCCCGATGTGTCAACCCTCGTACCAGCTGGCGGCCGTACTGCTCATCGCGGCTCTGCCCGCCTCACCTGAGGCCGACGACACCCATCGCGTTCTCATTGTCGCCAGCCGACAGGGTTCCGGACGACCTTTCTCGAGAGGAGATTCTCATGGCAATTACCGGAATTGCAGCAAAGATACTTCAGATCGGCGCCATCAACACGGACGCTTCGAGCAGCACCTTTCTGACTTTGGCGCTTCGTCGGTGTGGGCTCAGGTGGCGTTGTACGCGTTGCCGTGAACGATGATGACGGAACCGCAATAGCAAGCGTGTCGAGCGTCGTGGAAGGCAGGGAAATCCAAACCGAGCACGGCACCCGGCATCTTCGCCGGGTTCCCGAACAAGAACTGTACGCGCGCTGACTTCCTGTTGCAGGTCGTCGATTGTCAGGCCACTGCCGTCTGCGCAGTCTTCTTTTTCGGGTAGGCGTTGAATCGATGAGCGTGGCCCTCAGTCGATATTGTTCGCGAGAGTCGAGTCCATGACAAAGGAGAGACCATGACAAACGTTCAGAATCCCGGCGAATTCGAGCATTGGGTATGGCCGTTGTCTATGATCGGAGAGCGGTGACATCGTTCACAAGCACGAGTCGATGAGCTTGCGCGGCGGGGAGCATCCGGGCAAGAAGAGCTTGAAAGGACACGCACTGGATCAGGCGTCGCGGGCGGGACGGAATACCGCCAAAGTCTCGGTACTGCACGTCGACCCGCAAAGCGTAAAGGCTGACGTCCACTACAAGGTCGATACGAAGAGCAAGAAACTCGTCGAAATACCGAAACCAAAGGGCAAGTAGCGAGTTGCCATGGCGAGCTCTTACGCGGGGCTCTGGATATCGGGCGCTGACAAGAACTACTACTCCATTGGGCACGATCTCGCGAGCTTCACCTTACCCAGGCAACCGAGCGCCACAAGGCGGGCTACGCTCTCATTGGCATCCGCACCTACGGGTCAGGAAATCCGTCTCTGGGCTGGTGTGTGGCGCGCCGGAACGGACGCCAACTACTTCTCCGTGGACAAAGACATCACGGAGTTCACCGACTGCGACCAAGCGCCACGACAAGGATCTGCGCCTCGTCGACATCAGACGTATGTCGAGGCCGGAAAAAGGCTGTGGGCCGGGTGTGGAGGGCGGGCACGGACCCGAACTATTTCTCCAGTGGACAAGGATCTCGATGCTTTCACCCAGCTTGCAAACACGCAACGACCAGCATCTCAGGCTTACGCGGATCCGGACCTACGGTTCGGGAGCGGGGCGCAAGTGGGCCGGAATCTGGCACGCAGGCACGTACTCGAACTACTTCTCCGTAGAACAAGAGCATCCAGAGCTTCGTCGAGCTTGCGAACGAGCGGCACAAAAAGAATCTCCGGCTGGTCGACATCGAGACGTATGAAGAGGATGGGCAACGCCTGTGGGCCGGCGTTTGGCGTTCAGCGGGAACCGAGGCCAATTACTTCAGCGTGCAACTGGACGAGAGAAACTCCTCAGGTTCGCGCACGAGAGAAACAAGAAGCAGCTTGTGATCATCGGACTCTGCGTCTATCCAACGATGTGCGATGCCAGAGGCGTTCAATCAGGTGGTGATGCCAGGCCACATACACGACCGACGATGGGAAGACGCAAACGGGAACCTACAACTACCCGATCCAGAGCACGGTAAACCATTGTGAAGGGGCTGCCCGGTTCATGTGGCACACCGGCAAGCGGTGCGGTCGTCACCTACCGCTGGCCGGTGGACGTCGAAGGCGCAAAGGTTCGCGCGCGTGAGCTCGATCACCGTCCCCGACCAGTTTCTCATGCACGGATTCAGCGACCCCGGCGTGGATCCGCAAGGGTATCTGGCGATACGGCAACGGCGGGTGGCATCACGCCGGAGATTTTGCCAGGGCGGGGCAACCTTCAAGGTCAAAGGCTGCCGCGAACGGCCAAGTGATTTTCATCGGATACGACCCCTGGTCCGGCAACACCATCGTGGTAAGTCACACCGTGGAGTGGCGAACAGGACGCGTATCGCACGGTCTACATGCACATGCGCAATGGATCCACGGCCGACTGCGCCGCCGCGTGGAACATCTCCGTGCCCTATGTCCAATCTCTCAGCAACGCGACACAGCTCGCGAACTACAAGAAGCATCTCACCGATACGGGCTGCGACCAGAACCCGGCGCTGCGCAGCCCCGATCCCGCGTACTCGGGAGATGACACAGAGCAAATCGACCAGACGCTCCTCTGACGACGGTCATCCGCAGGGACGATACTCGGGCAGGCGGGCTGCGGTCCCGGCGGTCAGGGCCAAGTCAGGCGCACCCAATACGCACCTCCATATCTTCTGGGTGCGGCGCGACCCCTGCGAATGGCCTCTGGTACTTTTTCGACCCGTACGGCATCTATGCTCGCCCCGAGCACTACCCCCGGGAATTACAGACAGCGTCCCGACAGGGTGCCTTCGCTATCCGGTCGCATGGAAAGGCGGCGGTCCACAGTATCCACCGTGAAAGTGGCGCTGGACGAGCCGACCCTGATGATCTTCCTGGCTACTTCAATGAATCGCATAGGAGCCGGACATGAGCCAGCCGGGCGCGGGCGGCATCTGGCCCAGGTGCCGCAGTATCTCGCTCGCCGGACAAGCTCGACGCATTCGCGAGCGACGGCTATCCTGCCACCCCGTCGGCTCCGCGCCTCTGGCGCGTTCAACGCGGTCGCATGCACGAGAGCCGCCCTACGGGGCGGGTTTTGCTTCTGGCCTACACCGATTCGTACGTTAACGTACAACGTTTGACGAAGGAGCTGCGGCCCACGAAAAAAATCACCTCCGGTTCATTGGGGGACGGTGCCCGGTCGCGGCGACGCATCGCTAACGTCGCAGAGGATCGGCGTCGTTCCCCCACCAATTTTCAGTCGTGGAGTTCACGATGAGCCGCAAGCGACCGCCGAAGAACAAGTCACCCGCGGTTACTTTGACGCCGACGAGCAATGGCCCGGTTGCGCTTTCGATTGGGTCGACGCGGATTGCGCGTACCGAATGATATTCAAGTCGAAGATATCGACACCTCTCAAAGAGCCTTGGCACGCGGTCAGCGTTGTCGGACAGTCCGAGGCATGCCCAGCTTGCAGGGAGTTGCGTGATAAGCGCTACTTGAGCTCCGAGGCGCCGTCATTGCCGCTTCCACAATGTTCGTCGCCATCGCTGTGCAAATGTGTTTACCGCCATTACTCAGATCGTCGCAACTTGACTTTTCGTCAGGGAGACGGACCGCGGCCAGTACCCGCGCCCCTTGGGTTGGGAAAAACAGGCGCGATGGGCCGCAGTCGCACGGACGTCGGGCAGACGATCCTGGCCTAATTGACCACAGCAAATGCAAGAGTGTCGCCCGGCGCTATCGTCCCGTGATGCTCGACGCCGCTGACGCACCCGATCCGGATCGCGCGTGTATCGGGACTATCTCGAGACTTGTCTGCGCCTCGGAATCGAGCCAATGTCGCGCCAACGGAGTAGATGAGCTGGGCGCGGAATTCGTCGCCATGCTCACCAGGCGTCCACTGCACACCGGCTAGGGAGTTAGGCGGTACGCGCGCTCGCACCCGGTCAGCGACCATCCCAACGGCGACCTTGAGTTCCACGGCCTGCCGGTATTAGACTTGCTTAGCGCGGTAGCATCCGCAACCGAAGCGCGGCGCCGACACGAGATCGGCGCGCTCAGCTGGGGAGAACATGGAGAGACAGACGATTGACGCCGGCGGCATTGCGTATTTTCGCGCGAGTCGGCCCAGTTCTGATAGCCGTTTTGGCAATCGTAGCGGTGATTGCCATGGCCCCGATGGGGTGACGGCGCCGCGCTCGGAAGCGCCGGCTACCTGCACCTGTCCTGGAGGTGCAGCGCGTCTCCTGCAGCGTTCTACGAAGCGACGCCAACAATGGCGCCGCGCCGCCCGGGCTTCGATCCCGATTCGGCCCAGCCGCCCGCTGACCGAAATGCTTGTCGAGGACTTTACATTCAGCTATCAGTCAGGAGTAGCCAAGCAGCTTGTCAATGCCCAAGTCTTTGTAACAGCGCCAGGAAGATTTCTCGAGGTGCGTATCTTGCTTGCCGTAAACCGGGCACAACAGCATTGGACCGCCGAGGGGGACACCAATGATCAACCTGAGATCGATCTGTTTAGTCGCAATGATGGCGCTGACGCCGCCGGCCGGGGCGGCTTTTTGGAATACGGGGACGAAGACGTTCTCGGCACCGGCAGCTACGGCTCGGACCCTAAAGCCGGCGCAACATTGGAGGGGCTCGCCGCTGGAACGAACACGTTCGCCACACTTATCACCGGACACGGCTTTCCGTTCACCCCTGAAGTGTCTGGCAGAGTTTGGTGGGACGGATCCAGATCTACGTCGGCAGCGTTCAAACTGGGGCCAGTGACGGCTACTCCCGTGTCGCCTCAGAGGGTGAACGGTCCGCGCAGGTCTTGACGCTCGACTACTCGTCGCTGGTGCCCGCGGGCAACAGCGTCTTGACGCTAACCCTGGGAATTGCGGCCGACGACTTCCAGAACCAGGCGATTCGGACAGGCGTTTTTCCGCTCTCGTCAACGGCTTAGCCGCACCCGCGCTGACGGCTGTCCTCAATGGCTTGGATCAAACGGGCCCCGTGGTGCAATTCTTCACTATCGGCCTCAACCCATCGCTGGACAGCCCCACGCACGTTCTTACGCTATCCATCGATCAGGGTGGAGATGGGCTCAGACCGAGGTGGGCCGTCGATTACCTGACGCTGGAGCGTTACCAGTCAACCCAGCGCAGTACCGGAGCCGGCGAGCATGCTGCTGCTGGCCGATTGGGCTCGCCGCGCTCGGCGCAGCTCGCCGCACGCGCGCCTAGCTCGACATCGCGACCACTGTCAGCCCCGCTCCGGCGGGGCTTGTTGTTTCTACGCGCGTGCCGAGCGTAGATTGGCGAACAGGCGCGCCTGGATCTCTTGGATTTCGGCCTGCGCTATCATCGCGCCACGCTCATCGATGATGGGCAAACTCGAGGTCTCCGCGCCGGCACAGCCGGGACTTGGCTGCTGCTGAGTCGTTAGGCACTGTTGCATAGACGTTTTTCTCCATTTCTCGAAGGACTGCGATGCTTAGGTCAATATCCGTCTCCGTGTTTTCCTCTCTGCTTTCGTGGGGCTGGCAAGCCCCGCATTCAGATTACCAAAAACTGGGTCGAGGACAACGAACATCCCTATGTGGGACTAGCCGTCTTCTATGATTCCAATGGTGACTTCCTCTGGCGCTGCAGCGGCTCGCTCATTAGCCCGACCAAGTTCCTGACCGCGGGGCACTGCGCCGACACTGCCGAGGGTGCCGTTACGGCGAGGTGTATTTTCAACAAGACGCTGGCGCGAATTACGATCCCGCCACCGAGCTCGACCCGGTAACCGGATATCCGGAGTTTTGCGCGATTGGCACCTTGGGTACGACGTGTGCCACGGTTAGTGCGGGCAAGATTCACAACTTTGGATTCGCCAACTTTGCCGGATTTCCAAACACCCGAGATGTTGGAGTGTTGATTCTCGATCAAACCGATCGCCCTCTCCGAGTACGGGCAGCTTCCTTCGGCCGGACAGCTCGACAACCTGGGTACTGCGCGCGGCAAGAAGGACACGGTATTCACCGTAAGCGGCTATGGTCTTTCCTACAGCAGCCAGAGACATTCAGCCGTTCCGAACATTTCGTTTCGCGTCCGGCTAATGGCGAACACTCGACGCTCGTGAACCTCAACAGCGCACGAAACCGCCGGCTTCATAACGTGCAGACGCAAGGGAACGGCAACGACCGCGGCGGAACATGCTCAGGCGACTCCGGCGGCCCCGTTTTCTTGGAGGCTCGACATCAATTTGATTGTTGCAGTTACGTCGTTCGGATTGAACGCCATCTGCCGCGGCACGGATTTCGGATATCGTGTGGATCCAGACCGAAGTCCTCAATTGGATCAATAGCTACTGATTCCTCACTTCCGCCGGGCGAGGTACTTCGGCGCCGGGCCCCGCTGCGGCGGGAGCTCGTTGCTTCTAGCCGCCCGCTGATTGCAGATCGGCGTACAACCACGCCGCGCCATTCATCGCGCCATGCACTCTGTCGTCTCGCACAGTACGTGATGTAACGTGATGTAACGACGCAGGAACACCGCGAGGAGGAATGCCTCGGCGGCGTCGGCTCGACGCCGCAGATTCGCCTGCGGCCCAGAGGTATAAACTGTACGCATGAACGGCGCCCGTAGACGCGCACTGTGTGCTGGTCTGGGTTTTCTCCTGACAGTCCAAGCCCGCGCCTCAGTTGTTCCGTTAGCGGTTTCGGGCGGGAGGCGCCACCATCACCTCCGCCCCCGTCCTGCACCGGCCGACGCTCGCGGCAGCATTCGCCGCGCTTGCGCCCGGGCAGTGGGCTGAGATTCTTTGCGGCCGACTACCGACAGCGTTCTGGCGCAGGGCCGAAGCACGGGCATCACTTTCCGTTCGCCAACTCGGCGCCAGTGGAACCCGGTGCGGCAGAAGCATCTCGCTTTGTGATGGGCGACCATGCGGACCCGGATGTTAAAGGGAGGCGGCACGTTGAGTACGATGCCGCCCCAAATCGAGTACTACCTTCGGGATGTTGGGCATGGCACGCACCTGTACCAGAACCTCGCCGTCAATCCTCACACGGGCGACCAGATTCCTGTATGTGTCAGGGCCGGCGGATCGGACGAGACCGGGCTGAGTACGAGGGCGGCATCTTCAAATACGACGCTGCCTTAGGGCCCAGTTCACGATCTTTGCAGTCGCACCCATGCCGATCACAAACTACCTGACCGCGGCGCTGTCGTGGTGGGATAGCCCCATCGCCGGCGGCAACGACGAAGGCGCGCTCGCGTGGTATTTCGGCAGCACAGGCGTGATCTACCTGCTCAACCCACTCACGAAGGCGTGGACGGCGCACAGCGGAATGACGCCGGGGCGAGTGGGTATCTACCATCGGGTCTCCGCGTTCTCGAAAAAGCACCAGCGGCTCGTTTACGGCGGAGGTGCAACGGTGCCGGCGCACCGACCCGGCTCATCGACATCGTGGATCGAAACGGCAAAGACCGTGCAAATCGCGGTGCCCGACAACAGAAAGCTTTGGGCGATGCAATCGGCGAGGCAATACGATCGCAATGCCCGGTGCTCCGTTTCACATCGGCATGTGGCATGGCGGAAATCTGGTAGCTGACGAGCCGACCGGGAACGTGCATCTGATCGGATTCGGGCAGCACCACACGCTAAACCCGGTCACGGCAACATGGACGCGCCTCGCTGATCCGCCGGCCGACTTGCTGACGCCGATTGGCCAAGGTAAGCCGGGTGGATTTGCTGGGTTGCTCGACACCGTGGGGGATCGTGTGCATTGACGGCGACCGCGCGCGCACGCCAGGAGTGCCGAATGTGGCTCTACCGGGCCTGACGTGAAAGCCGACCTCCTGTTCGCCGGTGGAAGCCAAATCACGCGCGCAGTGCGTCGGCGAAGCCGCGCGAGGGACGGGACCTGGCCTTTCGACAACAGAGCGCTGCCTCATCGAGGCGAAACCAGCCCGCCCTGTCGATTTCACGGAATGACGATTGCCGGCCGGATCGGGGCGGCCATTCCATTTCGAAAGTGTTGCTGACCAGCGCTGCCGGGATCGCAATCCGATTCGAATGCCCAGATCGAAATCCACTTGCCGCTCGGCTGTTTCAGCGAACCCAGCGCGATGAACGGCTCGATCGCCGCGAATCCCGTTTCCTCGACGAACTCGCGTTTCGCAGCCGCAGAGCGCCTCTTCCGAGTCGTCAGTGCTCGCCTTTCCGGAATCGTCCACGCGCCCGCATCTTTCCTGGCCCAAAACGGCCCGCCCGGGTGAGCGAGCAGCACCTCCACTTCGCCGTCTGCCGCGCGCCGAAACATCAACAGCCCTGCGCTCTTCACGAGGGTCATCGGCTCAATGATAGCGAGCGCCCGGGTGGCCCAGCGCGCCGACCACAGAACGAAGAACGCAGGGAATGGTGGGGCGCCACCGCGTGTTCTCTAAAGGCGGCAGCAATCGGAGGGCACCATGCGGATATTCAAGTGGGTGGCGGGCCTGATTCTGGCTTGGATGGTCGGCGCCATTCCCGCCTGTGGGACCATGGGCGGCGGCAGGGATGAAGTACCTCGTGGATCCGGCGACGGCGGTTACGCAGAAACGCCATAGCTCTTTCACGTTAGCCGTTGTCGGCGAGGGCGGGCAGCGTCCCGTCCGGTTATCGGCGCTACTGCGCCTTCGCGCCTTCTGGGGTGGCGTCGCCGGCGGCACTGGACGTTTCGCGGCAGGCTGCGCGCTCGCCTGTTTCTTCGCGCGCTCGAACTCGGGGCCCCACACCGGATGTGTCTTTTCGGTGGGCTCGAGGCTGAAGTTGGCGTCGAGCTTGATTGCGTCGACGAAGTGCTTTCGGCATTGCGTGCGACGGTTCGTCACGCAATAGCTGAATGCAATGTATTTGTGCGCGGCCACCTTGTTTGGGACGCGCGTCAGCGGCTGATCGAGTCGCCCCAAATCTCCTTGGCGCCCAGCAAGCGCTTGATCGCGCCATTGAAATTGCCCGCATCGTACAGGCCCACGCCGTCTGCAGAGCGCGTCCGCTCGCGGTGACGATCGGCAGGTGCCGGCGGTGGTTCGACGGGCGCGGGAGGCGACGGGTTCGCGGGTTCGGGCGCGGTGACGCGTTGCGGCTCCGGTTCTGCAACTGGAGCCGGACTCTGGCATCCGGCCAACGCCAGCAGAAGGACCACCGCCAGCGCGCCCATCAATCTGCATGACATCGATCCCTGAAAGCTATGGCGAGACACGAGTCTTGGACGCGATGCGAAGAGATGCCCGCTTCCGCCGACGTAGCACGCAGCGCGTATCTAGGGCGCCTTGAACGAATGAGAGATCGAGCCCGGTGCTTCCGGCTCTGATGTCGAGCTTCGCTCTCGTAGCCGGGAAACGGTGCCGTTCCGGACTTTGATCCGATGGCGACCTTCCGGAAGGAAAGCTCCTTGATGGGTGGACTCACGCCGCGCGTCTTGCCGTCGACGATGATTTCGCCCCACGGCTGGATCGAGAACTGGATCCTGCCGGTTCGCGGCGCAGGCGTCGCTGACGGGCGCGGGCGTTGTCTGAATTCTCGGAGACTGAAGTCACACCTCCGACGTCGGGCGATGCGGCGTCGTTGCGGTGCCAGGTCGGCGACGGTGGGATTCGCAGCAACCGGCGGCAAGACACTCTCGGTCGGTATCAGTGGACGCCGGCGACCGGCGGGCTCGGCTGCGCGCCGTCGGAATCTGGCGGCATCGACAAGGCGCGGTCCACGGCTCCCGGAGGCGCTCGGGCGAGGCTCGTCCCACAGTCCAGACAAGAAGACCGAGCGCGACTAGCCCGACGACGAGAGTTGCAGGGCGAGCTTCCATGGCCACTCGCTCGAGGAACTCCGTGATCGTGGCTTTGGCGAGGGTTGTTCCGGTTCCGAGGGACGGCAGCGTCACGGGCGATACGGCCGCGGTACGTACACGCGCTTCGAGCTCTGGCACGCCGCCGCGGAATCGACCCAGCTTCCGGCAATGGGCTGATCGTCCCGTTGGCGGGAGTCGGTGCCTACCGGTGACTGTTCCCGGCGCGCCACGCGTGGCGCGCCCGACGCGATCTGGTGAATCCCCAGTGTCGTCGAAACTCGGCAATCGTCTGCGGGCGATCCTGAGGAATCAATGCCAGAGCGCGATCCACAGCGTCCAGGAACGAGGCCGAGTAGCTCTATGTGCGCGTCGCGCAAATGCCAATGTGTCCGAGGCCATTCGCGCTGCCGGCGCGGGAAGTCGTTTTCCTGTGATCGCGAAATGGAGCACTGCGGCCACCGAATAAATATCCGTCCACGGGCCTTCCACCATAGTTGGATCGTCGGCCGTACTGTTCGATCGGCGCAAATCCCGGGTTGAGTTCCGGCTTCCACGTCCCCAGTGGTACTCGGAGCGGCCAAACGACCGGCGCCGAAAGCGAAGAGCAGGGGCGTGCCGTCCTGGAGCTACCACGATGTTGTCGGGAGTGACGTTGCAGGGAGGCAATCGAACCTGTGGAGCGTTGCCAGCGCATCGAGCAAAGGGCCAAGCATTGTCTTGAGCCAAGCTTCCGGACGGCTTCGGCGAATCGCGCAACACGTCGTTCAGTGTCCGGCCCTCATAAAGGGGCATCGCCAAGTAAGCCGTACCGTGCTGCTTCCAGCACCGCAGGACCTGATGAGCGCGGGTTCGTCGAGGCGCTGCGAGCAGCCGCGCATTGCTTAGGAAACGCTGTTTCCCATCCTGAAAGGACTGTTTGTAACGGAGGGAGCGCACGCCGACTCTGCCGTTCGCCATGCGGTCGGCAAGCATGGCGGGCAAAGTATTCAGTTGATGGCGACCTTGCCCAACAGCGAGCGGTCCTCAGCGGCGTACACAATGCCGGACGCATCCCGATGCACGACACCAGTGACCTCGAAATTGCCAAGGCGCGTGCCGACGGGCAAGGGCGCCCCACCAACGAACGGCGATGCCGGGGTTGCCCGGCTACGGCCGCTCGCGAGCCGTTCCAAGAGGCCGTCGGGGCGGCGAAACGCGCCGTTCGGAACCGGAGATCCCCGCCGCAGGCTGTGCCACAGGGTTCCCGGTTCGGTTCCTTCGGCGACGGCGCGCGTGTCGGCAAGGAGAGGAAATGTCAGCTCAAGGACTTTAAGGATGAGACTCAGCGAGGCCGGAGTTAGTGGCGAGATCCAGTAGTCGCGCCCTCTTCGCCCGGACCTTGTTGTGCGCCTGCAACGGTTGTCCAGTCAAATCGGTCCTGCCCGCGGCCGGCGTGCTGCATAGAGCCTCATGCATCACGGCTAACGCCCGACACCGACGTCTCAAACAAAGTCCGGCCGAATCCAGACTGCCCCAGCGGCCGACGACTTTACCGCCGCTTCGATGAAGGCCATTCCAATGACCCCGTCGGCGATTCCCGGAAAGTCGACGACGCTTGGAATCGGCTGCCCTGCATCGACTGACCGAATCGCCGTCGCAACATCGGTGTAGATATTGGCAAATCCCTCGAGATAACCCTCGGGGTGCCCTGACGGAATGCGCGTCACCCTCGCCGCAGCCGGCCCGGCCGCCGCCGAACCTCGAGTCACCAACTGTCGCGGCGCGCCCAGCGGCGAATGCACCAGCGTGTTGGGCTCGGCCTGAACCCACTCGATGCCGCCCTTCGCGCCATACACGCGCAGGCGTAATCCATTCTCATGGCCTGGCGCAACCTGGCTCGCCCACAACATGCCCTCTCGCGCCACCCTGGTAACGCAGCAGGATCTGGACGTTGTCGTCGAGCCGGCGCCCCGGCACGAAAGTGCTCAGATCGGCGCAAAGCTGATCGAGCTTCAGGCCGGTCACGTATTGCGCCAGGTGGTAGGCATGGGTACCGATGTCGCCCAGGCAACCGCCGGCTCCCGAGCGCGCGGGATCGGTTCGCCATTCCGCCTGTTTCTGTCCTTGCTGTTCGAGCGGTTCGGTAAGCCACTCCTGCGGATACTCGACCTGCACCAGGCGGATGCCGCCCAGCACGTCCGCGGCCACCATCGCACGCGCATGGCGGACCAGGGGATAACCGGCGTAGTTGTGCGTGACGCAAAGACTCGGCCGGAGCGGCCGGCGAGTCACGCAATGCGAGAGCTTGAGCCAGCGTGGTGGTCAGCGGCTTGTCGCAAATCACGTGAAAGCCGGCCTGCAGGAACACCTCGGCGACTGGTGCATGCAAGTGGTTGGGCGTGACGATGGCCACGACATCGATCGGGTCGCGGACGCTGCCGCTCCGACCGCGCCATGTCCACGAAGCTTCGCGTATACACGCTGCGGATCCAAGCCCAGGGCAGCGCCTGAGCGGCGCGCCCGTTCGGGATCCGCGCTGGGCGCGGCGGCGACCAGTTCGTACTGATCGTCGATGCGCGAAGCGATGCGGTGTACCGCACCGATGAACGCGCCCTCTCCGCCGCCAACCATGCCAAGGCGCAGCCTGCGGCCTCCACTGCCCTCGGTCGCGTTGACGGACTCAAATGGTCATGGTGGCGCTGCTCCTCAATTGGGCCCGGTTTGATCACGCCGCCGCACGACGAAGCGATCGGACGACGATGCTGCGCTATCGCGATGCCCACAACATTCCGCGCTCGAACAGCGTGCGCATTTCGGGCACTTCGAACTCCTTCGACACGTGCCCGAGTGCGCTGTAAAACCCGGCCGGCGCCGTGGCGGCGCTTCCACACCACCGGCATGACGACCCCTTCGACCCAGGGCGCGTGGTCGCCGCTGAACGTGGTGGTGGCAAGCACTTCATTCGACGGGTCCACGTGCATGTAATACTGTTCCGAGTGGTAGTCGAAATCGGACAGGCCGGCCATCACCGGATCTTGTGGTTTGCTGATGTTGACCCTGAAGTCGATCACGTCCTCCGGGGTGGGCAACCCACTGACCACCGGTCATGAACTGGTATTCGACCGAGTCGCGGAAGGCATCGCACATGCCGCCGTGGAAACCTGCCAGGCCGACGCCTTGGCGCGCACCGCAGCCGAGAGGTTGGCGCATTCGTCCTTCTCGATCCTGGACATCGTGTAAATCGGGACGATCAAGTCGAGCCGTGCGAGTTCCGGATCGGCAAATGCGCTGGTGAGCGTCTCGATGCGCACGTCGTAAGCGTTTCTCCAGCAGCATGTCGCGCACGATGTGCGCGCACTGTTCCGGCTCGTGGCCGTGCCAGCCGCCCCATACGATCAATGCATGTTTCATTTGCTTTTTCGCTCGTTGAGATCTTGCAGAACGTTCAGTTAGTCAAGGAGTCCGGCGGTCAGATCCGCTGGCAACGGGGCCGGGCGCGGCGGGCGCGACGCAATCGCGACGTGACGCCCGGAATCCGACGATACCTGGATCGCCTCCATCACCTCCAGGACATGCAAAGCCAGCTCGCCCGACGCGCGATGCGCGCGCCCCGCTCTCAGCGCATGCGCCATGTCGGCGACGCCGATGCTGCGGAAATTGCCATCGTGGTATCCGTGCGTGAGCGCAAGTTCGGCCCATTCCTGACCCAGGCCCGCCATGACAACCGGACCGCCGAACCGGTTCGGGTCGGGCACTTGCAGGCTGGCGAGCGTGCCGTGCAACTCGATGGGCTTGCAGGTGTGCTTCGGAACGTCGAAGCTGGTGGCGATGGACACGACGGCGCCGCTGGCAAACTCGAGCGTACCGGCCACGTGCGTATCGACCATGACATCGATCGACTGCCCTTTGAGCGGCTCGCTGCCGATCGTGCGCCGCGAACGGCTGCGCGAAGCGATCCCTGACACGCGGGCCACCGGCCCGATCAGATTGACCAATGCGGTGATGTAGTACGGGCCCATGTCCAGCATCGGGCCGCCGCCTGCCTGGTAATAGAACGCAGGATTCGGATGCCAGCGCTCATGGCCCGGGCACATGAAAAAGGCGGTGCCTGCAATCACGTCGCCCATTGCACCCGCATCGATGAGCGCGCGGCAGCTCTGGTGTCCACCGCCCAGGAACGTGTCGGGCGCACAGCCGACACGCAGGTTGCGCTGCACCGCCAGATCGATCAGGCGGCTGGCCTGCTGCCACGGTCAAGCCCAGCGGCTTCTCGGAATGCACGTGTTTGCCGGCCGCCAGGGCCTGCATCCCCACCTCGACATGTGCGGCTGGAATCGTGAGGTTGACGACGATCTCCACGGTGTCGTCGCGCAGCAGGGCATCCACCGATTGCGCGCGAAGACCATGGCGCTCGGCAGCGGCAGCGGCGGCCTCGGGTCGGATGTCAGCCAGACCCCGGATATCCAATATTGGAAATCCGGCTGCGGCCTTGAGATAGGCATCGCTGATGTTGCCGCAGCCAATGATGCCGATACCGACTTTGTGCATGCCGAAAGGCCCTATCCGGCAGGCTTCTGGAAATGAATGATCAGAGCGTACACTAATGTCAGGTTGGCTAAGACACTGGCGGCGAAGGCAAAAGCCAGGGATCTGTCCTGAAATCACCCGCGCAGCAAGATCCCTTTTTTTGTGGAGGCATGTCATGAAAAGATCGAGCGTGTCGTTGCTGGCAGCGTTGGTCGCCGGGCTTGGCCTTACCTCTCCGGCACTGGCGCAGAAGGCCGAAGTGATCCACTGGTGGACGTCGGGCGGCGAGTCGGCTGCGGTCAAGCAACTGGCCGATGCCTACAACAAGGCCGGGCGGCCAATGGGTGGACAACGCGATCGCCGGCGGCGACAACGCGCGCGCCGCCGCGCTCAATCGCATCGCCGGCGGCAATCCGCCGGTGGCCTCGCAGTTCAATACCTCCAAGCAGTACCACGAGCTGATCGATAACGACCTGCTCGCGCAAGCGTCGACGACGTCGCCGCCAGAGAAGGCTGGGATCAATGGATGCCCGTGCCCATCAAGAACGTGATCAAGATCAAGGGCCACTACTACGCCGTGCCGGTCAACATCCACAGCGCCGCGCTGGTTCTGCAGTACTCCAAGGCGGTGCTTGGCCAAGGCCGGCGTCACGGAACCCGAAGACCGAGGCCGAGTTCTGGAGCGCGCTGGACAAGATCAAGGCATCGGGCCAGATCGGCTTTGCCCAGTCCGGGACGCTCACCTATGAGCGCGCCACGTTCACCGCCGTGCTGCTGCACATGGGCGGACGCGACCTGTACAACAAGTTCTATGGCGACAAGGACATCAACGCCGTCAAGTCCCCGGCCTTCCGCACGGTTCTGGAAAAATTCAAGCGGCTGCAGCAACTACACCGACCCGGGCGTCGGCCGGGCGCAGCTGGAACGACTACGACGGCCCTGCTGGTGACCGACAGGGCCGGGTTCCAGACCGTGGGCGACTGGGCCAAAGGCGAGTTCCTCGCTGCGGGCAAGACTGCAGGCAAGGAATTCGGCTGCTTCGCCGGCTGGGGTCCCACGGCGCCTTACATGATCAGCGGCGACGTGTTCGTGCTGCCCAAGACCAGCAACAAGGAGGCCATGGCCGCGCAGCGGTTGATGGCCAAGGTCATCACGTCGCCGGCCACCCAGGTCGCCTTCAACATGAAGAAGGGATCGATCCCGATCCGTCCTGACGTGGACGCCAGCGGCATGGACATCTGTGCTCAGGCGGGCGTGATTGCGCTCAAGGATCCGGCGCGTCAGACCCCGGACCCGAGCATGCTGATGGCGCCCGACATGTACGGCAAGGTGGCCGACGTGATCACCAAGTTCTGGAACACCGACATGACGCCCGAAGAAGCGCAAGAACCAGTTGGTGGCGGTGCTTAGCGCGAAGTAGGAGAGCCTGGCGGCGCAGCGCTGCGGGCTGCGTCGCGCCGATCCATGAAGCAGCCGCGCAAGGGCCGAGGACGGCTTGGGCAGCGCATTGGGCGCTGCTCCCCGATGGGCGCGACGGTGCTCATCGCCTACGTCGCGTCCATCCTCTGGACCATTCGCATCTCCCTTTCCAACTCCAAGATGCTGCCCCGTGCGGACTGGGCCGGCATGACCCAGTACGTCAACCTCTTCATCGTCCGACCGTTGGACCACCGCCATGATCAACATGAGCCTGTTCGGTTTGTTCTTCATCGTGGGCGCGCTGGCGCTGGGATTCCTGCTGGCGGTTTTCATCGACCAGAAAGTGCGGCTCGAAGGCGTCTTCCGTACCGCTGTATCCTGTATTCGTTCTCCATATCGTTCGTGGCCTGCGGCGTGATCTGGCAATGGATGTTCAACCCCGCGCTGGGCATCCAGCGGTCGCTTCGCAACTGGGGCTGGGAAAGCGCACGCTTCGACTGGATCGCGACCCAGGACATGGCCATCTACTGCATCGTGATCTGCGTGCTCTGGCATTCGGCCGGCCTGGTCATGGCCATCCTGCTCGCGGGGCTGCGCGGCGTCGACGAAGAACAATGGAAGGCGGCCCGCATCGAAGGCATTCCGCGCTGGCGCTACTACCTCAGCATCGTGCTGCCGCAACTGGGGCCGGCCTTCGGAACTGCCACGGTGCTGCTCGCTGTCTCGGTGGTCAAGCTCTACGACGCGGTGGTCGCGATGACCAACGGCGGGCCGGGTGACGCCACCGACGTGCCCACCAAATTCATCATGGACAACCTGTTCGAGCGCCAGAACATCGGGCTGGCCTCGGCCGCGTCGGCGACCATGCTGGTCACGGTGGTCATCATCGTTGCGCCGTTTCTTTATGCGCGCTCGCGCGCCAAGCCGCGGCACACATGAACAATACGCTGTCCCCGCGTCCGCGCCAGCCGTTGTTCACTCCCGGCGCGCGCTGGGCGTCTACTTCTTCCTGATCAGCGCGGCGCTGTTCTTCCTGCTGCCTCTGTACGTGATGGGCATCACGTCGATCAAGCCGATGTCCGAAATCCGGCTGGGCAACATCTTCGCGTTTCCGCTGGAGGTGACGTTCGAGCCCTGGGCCCGCGGCCTGGTCACTCGGCCTGCACCGGGTTGGAGTGCAGAGGATCTCGGTCGGCTTCTGGAATTCGACCCGCATCCTCATTCCGTCGCTGATGCTTGTCGATCCTGCTGGGTTCGATCAACGGCTATGCGCTGGCCTACTGGCGCGTGAAGTGGGCCGGCTGGTTCTTCGGCATCCTGATGCTGGGCGCCTTCATTCCCTATCCGGTGATGCTCTACCCGCTCGTGCGCATGTTCGCCGCGGTCAATCTGTTCCAGTCGATCCCCAACATCGTGCTGATCCACACCTTCTTCGGCATGCCGATCATGACGCTGGTGTTCCGCAACTACTACGCCAGCCTGCCGGTCGAGCTGTTCAAGGCTGCGCGCATCGATGGCGGCGGCTTCTGGCGCATCTACTTCCAGCTGATGGTGCCGATGTCGCTGCCGATCTTCGTGGTGGCCCTGATCCTGCAGACCACGGGCATCTGGAATGACTTCCTCCTGGGCCTGATCTTCGCCGGCCGCGAGAACTATCCGATGACCGTGCAGCTCAACAACATCATCAATTCGACCCAGGGCGAAAAAGGTCTACAACGTCAACATGGCGGCAACGTTGCTGACCTCGATGGTGCCGCTGGCCGTGTATTTCATCTCGGGACGCTGGTTCGTGCGCGGGATCGCTGCCGGCGCGGTGAAAGGGTAAGGCGACATGTCCAGCCTGTCCGATCCGGGGCCTCGAAATCGTGCTGGGCAAGACGCCCGATCATCGAGGGTCTCGACCTCGATATCGAAGAGGGTGAATTCGTGGTGCTGCTCGGGCCCCTCGGGCTGCGGCAAGTCCACGCTGCTGCACAGCATTGCCGGCCTGCTCGACGTCGACGACGGGAAGGTGGAGATCGCCGGCGTCGACGTGACCTGGGCCGATCCCAAGGACCGCGGCATCGGCATGGTGTTCCAGAGCTACGCCCTCTATCCGACGATGACGGTGGAACGCAACCTGTCGTTCGGCCTGCGCATCAGCGGCATGCCCAAGGAGGACATCAGGAAACGCGTCGACGGCGCGGCTCGCATGTTGCACTTGACCGAGCTGCTGCAGCGCAAGCCGGCGCAGCTTTCAGGTGGTCAGCGACAGCGCGTGGCGATCGGTCGTGCGCTGGTGCGCGAAGTCAAGGTGTTCCTGCTCGACGAACCTCTTTCCAACCTCGACGCCAAGCTGCGTGCCGAGTTGCGCCGCGAGCTCAAGCAGCTCCATCAGGACCTGGGCGCCACCATGGTGTATGTCACGCACGATCAGGTCGAGGCCATGACGCTGGCCACGCGCATGGCGGTCATGCGCGCCGGAAAGATTCAGCAGTTCGACCGGCCCGAGCAGGTCTATGCGCGTCCCGCCAATATCTTCGTGGCCGGATTCCTGGGGTCGCCGAGCATGAACTTCATCACGGGACAGCTTCGGCTGGCCGGTGGCCGAGTTGAATTCGACTCCGCCGCGTTCAAGCTCGACCTCAGCGACTATGCATTTGCGGTGCCGCCAAACGACTCCCAATCCGTTGTATTGGGTGTCCGCCCTGAGCACCTGCGCATGGTGCCGCCGGACGCTCCGCACAACTCGCGGGCGACACTGGGCTTGATCGAGCCGATGGGAGCCAACAAGATCGTCTGGCTGGACGTGCCAGGCACGCGGCTGGCCCTGCAGACCGAGCCCTCCGTCAATCTGGTGAGTGGCGCGCAAGCCCATCTCGCGGCGGACCCGGCGCACGCATCATTGTTTGACGCGACGACCGAACGGCGTCTATGACAAGACTCGCGAACCTGGCCCATGGTCCGGTGCTCGCTCACCGAATTCAAACTACTTTTTCATCAACCCCATGAAGACACCGCTTTCCATTCAGCTCTACAGCTTGCGTACCTTACCCACGTTGCAGAACATCCTGGACACCGTCAAATCAGCCGGCTACCGGCACGTGGAGCTGATAGGCAGCCACCTCGACAATGCCGCCAGCGTCAAACAGGCGCTCGACGAGCGCGGCTTGTCGGTCTCTTCCGCCCATGTCGGCATCGCGGCACTGCGCGAGCGCTTTGACGTCGTCATGCAGGCCTGCAAGACCCTTGGCTTTACCCAATTGTTCATGCCCTCCGTACCACCGGAGGAGCGTCAGAGCCCCGAACCCTATTGGACGTTTCTTGGCCGGGAGTTGGGCCAGATGGCATGGCGCGCAAGGGACAAGGGCATTGAACTGGGGATATCACAACCACAATTGGGAACTGCGCGTGCAAGCCGATGGCCGGACCGCCCTGCAATGCATGTTCGCGGGCGCAGGAAGCGCACCGCTGAAATGGCAGGTCGACGTAGCGTGGCTGGTGCGCGGCGAAGCCGATCCCGTGCAATGGCTGGAGCGCTACCAGGACCGGATCGTGTCGGTGCATGCCAAGGACCTCGCGCCACCAGGCACCAGAGCGACGAGGATGGTTGGGCGGACGTCGGGCTTGGGGTGTTGGACTGGCGCAATACGCTGGCTCCCGCGAGTGTTGCGCACGGCGCCCAATGGCTGGTTGCAGAACATGACATGCCGAGCGACCCGGCACGCTTTGCGCGCAATAGCTTTGCCTTCCTGAATTCACTTTGAGAAGAACCAGGGAACCCGACATGAGCAAGACAGTGATCGGCATCATCGGGTGCGGCAATATCAGCGATGCCTATTTCCGCGGGAGCGGCGCGTTCGAACCTGATCCGTGTCAAGGCTTGCGCCGACCTGCGGCTCGAAGCGGCGCAGGCCAAGGCGGCAGAGCACGGCGTGTTGGCGATGCCGGTGCAGCAGCTGCTCGCCGACCCCGAGATCTCCATCGTCGTGAACCTGACCGTACCGATGACCCACGCCGGGGTATCGCAGCAGATACTGAACGCCGGCAAGCACGCGTATTCGGAGAAACCACTGGCCGCCAATTTCGCGGACGGCGCCGGCCTGATGGAACTCTCCGGGCCCGGAACCTGCGGGTCGGATGTGCTCCGGATACCTTCCTGGGCGCGTCGCATCAGGCCTGCCGCCGGCTGATCGACGCGGGCACCATCGGCATCCCGGTCGGCGGCAGCGCGGTGGTGATGTCGCACGGCATGGAGAGCTGGCATCCCAATCCCGAGTTCTTCTTCAAGCCGGGCGGCGGGCCGATCCTGGACGTCGGTCCTTATTACATCACCCAGTTGGTCAACCTGCTCGGCCCGGTCCGCCGCGCGGTTGGTCTGGGCACGATCGGCAATGCCACGAGAACCGTCACCAGCGAGCCGCTCAAGGGCAGCACGATCGACGTGGAAGTGCTCACCACGGTCAATGGGGTCCTCGAATTCGTGAATGGCGCGAACATCTCCCTGTCGGCATCCTGGGACGTGTGGAAACACAATCGAACCTCACCCATCGAGATTTACGGAACTGAAGGGTCGCTGTTGGGTGTCGACCCGAATTTCTTCGGGAACATCCCCAGGGTGTGCAAGCCCAATGGCGATTGGCAGGACGTGGCCATTGCCGCCCATCCGTTTGGAATCGCCAATCGCGAATTGCGCAACGGCACGATGCAAGCTGACTACCGAATCGTTGGCCTGGTCGATATGGCGATGGCGATACGTCACAAGCCGGTCACATCGGGCCAGCGGCGATCTGGCGTTGCATGTGCTGGAAGTGCTGGAGGCTCTGGAAGCCTCATCCCGATCCGGGCAATTCGTCTCGATACGCAGCCGTTGCGAGCGGCCCGAGCCGGTCCCGCTGGGATCGGATGAATCCGTGTTTGCCTGACTGCCGCGGAACCTTCGCCGCAATGCAGCTTGTCTTTCGAAAGGTCATTTCAAGATGAAAACAGTTCGCGGTCCCGGAATCTTCCTGGCGCAATTCGCGGGCGACAAGGCTCCATTCGACTCACTGGCCAACATGGGCCGCTGGGCTGCCGGTCTGGGCTACGTGGGCGTGCAGATTCCGACCTGGGACCAACGCCTGTTCGATCTCGCGCGCGCAGCGGAAAGCCAGACGTACTGTGACGAGATACAGGGTCAAGTTGAAGGAACTCGGTATCTCCATCACCGAGTTGTCGACCCACCTGCAGGGTCAGATGGTCGCCGTTCATCCCGCCTACGATCTGCCCATGGACGGCTTTGCTCCCGAGGCTGTGCGCGGCAATCCGTCAGCGCGAACCGCGTGGGCAATCGAGCAATTGAAGCACGCCGCCAAGGCGTCGCGCCGGCTGGGGTTGCAGGCCCATGCCACGTTCAGCGGCGCCCTGGCGTGGCCCTACTTTTACCCCTGGCCTCAGCGGCCGGCGGGGCTGATCGAAACTGCATTCGATGAATTGGCCGCGCGTTGGCGCCCGATTCTGGATACCTTTGACGAGTGCGGCGTTGACGTCTGCTACGAGGTCCACTCCCGGCGAGGACCTCTGCGACGGCGCGAGCTTCGAGATGTTCCTCGACCGTGTTGGCCAACATGCGCGAGCGAACCTTTGTACGACCCCAGCCATTTCGTGTTGCAGCAACTCGATTATCTGAGCTACATCGATATCTACCATGAACGGATCAAGGCCTTCCACGTCAAGGATGCCGAGTTCCGGCCGACCGGGCGGCAGGGGGTCTACGGTGGCTTTCAGGCATGGAAAGACCGCGCGGGTCGTTTCCGTTCGCTCGGTGACGGGCAGGTCGACTTCAAAAGCCATATTCAGCAAGCTCACGCAATACGGCTACCAAGGATGGGCTGTACTCGAATGGGAATGCTGCCTGAAAGATTCGGAGCAGGGTGCTGCAGAGGGCGCTCCATTCATTCGCGATCATCTGATACAGGTCGTCTCGCGCGCGTTTGACGACTTCGCCGCCAGTGGCACGGATGGCGCTGCCAATCGCCGTATGTTGGGTCTGCCGATTGGCGACTAATGGCCTGCAGTGCGATCGTTAAACCAAGCTCACGGAAGACTTGCCGGATTTGCGTCCTGAACCGTGGCTTCTGAGCGGCTGCTTGCGCGCTATCGCAAGTCCGCTTGGGCGAGGCGCTCCGCAGAGAGGCGCGTAGTGCGACCTCGCCGCGTCGCCCAACGTTCGAGTCGTCGCCATCGGTCAGATCGCCAGAGCCTCCACGATGACGGCTTGCGCCTGACCGCTATACGGGTCTCCGCCCTTGCGCGTGAGAGAGCCTCGGTAACGTGGTCAGATCGCCGCCTCGAGCGAGCCGCTGCCCGCTGCTCGATAAGCGTTGCCCGCGGTGTGCCGCGGATCAGACCCGTGGCGACGCTGCGCGGATCTGCGCCCGACGACCGCGGATCCGCTTCGTTTCGATGCGTGTCGCGCGGAAGCCGTGCGCCTGCGAGCAGCTCGCGCAACAGGCACCGGGTCGCCCATGTCGTACGGCGTCCTGAACTGCATCTCAGGGCGCCCGGAAACATGGCTTCCAGGACCTCGGCGTTGGCGAGCGCGTGCGGGTTCTCCCTCGATGCGGTCCCAGACGTTGAACAGGAGAATGCCGCCTTCGGTAAGCACACGCCGTGCCTCCCTGAGCGCTGCCTGCCGATCCGGCATGAACATGAAGCCGAAGCCGCAGACCAGCAGCAGCGAACGCGGCGTCGTCGAATGGCAACTTGAGCGCATCGGCCTTGCGCCATCTCAATGTCCGCGCAAGCGCTCCAGCTTCGCCGCGCGCATAATCGAGCATCGCCTTGCTCACGTCGGTAGCCACCAACCGCACCGAGCGGGCCGAGGCGCTCGCGCAGCCTGCGCGTAACAATGCCCGTGCCGCACGCGATTTCCAGAACGATCACCCGCAGTTTGCTCCGGAAGACGCTGCACCAGGTCCGCCGCAAAGGCTCGAACCACGGCGGTCCAAGGCAGTCGTTGTAGTAGTGGGACCGGTGAAGCTGCCGAAACGCCGACCACTATTGCCCGCGTGTGCGGTTCGATTCACTGCAGCGAAGCGGTCACTGCGTCCGCTTGGCGGTGATGATCCTTGTGATCCCGCCTTGCGCCAAGCAGCCGGAGACATGCCGAACTCGCGCTTGAACGCCCGGCTGAATGCGGCTTCGCGACTGTAACCGCTGTGCTCGGCGACGCGGGCAATGGCATCCCAGGCCGAGCGCAGCGTTTGCGCGGCCAGTGCCAGGCGCCAGCGCATCAGATATTGGATGGGCGGCTCGCCGACGGTCGCGGCGAAACGCTCGGCAAACGCTGAACGCGAGAGCGCCACCTCGCGCGCCAGCTCATCGACCGTCCACGGCCTCTCCGGTTTGGCGTGCAGCAATGCCAGTGCGCGGCCGATTTGTGCGTCGCACACGCCCGCAAGCCAGCCCTTGCTCGCTGGGCGGCATGTTTTCGATGTAACGGCGCAACGCGTCCCCACGAACATGTGGCTCGGACAGCTTGGCGAGCATGGATCAGCGCCGGCCGCGTGACCGAAGGGATTCGCGCACGCCGACCCGCAACAATTCGCGCAGCAGCGTCGAGCCGCGGGCCCTTCGCCGATCGGAATGCGCAGCACGCGCGGCAGCGCTTCAGAGCGAAGACGGCTCACGCTGCGGCTGCAGGCGAGATAGCCGCACACGAAGCGCGTGGGCGGCGCTGCCGCCACCGTGGCGCATCTGGATCAGGTCGGTGTTGGCCGCTGCATCCGCGTCTGATCAGGGTGGCCGCTCCACTGGCGCGAGCTGTAGGTCGCTGCCCATGACGTGCTTGTCGTTGTTGGAACACAGACCAGGTCCCCGGCAGCCACATCGAGCACCTCGGTGCTGTCGGCCAGCCGCACCTTGCAACAGCCCTCGGTAACGAAATGGAAGAACAGCACGTGCTCGGCCCCTGCGAGACGCGCCCTGACGCTCCCCAATCCGAACTTTTGACTGCACGCACCACGGCGCCGTGAATTCCGCGTTGATGTACATGGCACCCTCGAGGCGCAGCCGACGTGAGAACGTCTGACACTGCATCCATGGCGTTTCGGTCAACAAGCGCAGAGTTTGTGCGCAAAACACGCGGGAGCGAAGGAGCGTCGATACTAGCATCCCGTGACAAAGGCCGACCCATTCGTGCGGTCCGCCGCGCGTACAGCTTGCGCGCACCAGCGACCTCCTCAGGGCATTCGCTGTGGCCCTTTCGCCGCCGCAAATTGTTACGACTCGCTCTCGGCGCCGCTGCGCTGCCCGCCGCCTCCCGGCTTGCGCGCGCTGGAGGCCATCCAACGCGTCCGGTCCGGCTCGTGATTCCCTTTCCGCCGGGCGGTGCATTCGACGCCGTCGGGCGACCGTGGGCGGATCGAGATGAAGGCCGTTACTTGGCGTGGTCGTCGGTCGAAAACATGGGCGGTGGCGGCGGTTCTATCGGGCGCGCCGTGGTTGCGCGCCCGACCCGACGGCTACACACTGCTCCTGGGCGGCACGCATCCCGCACGTCAACGAGGCCCTGCTCAAGAGTACGCCGCTGTACGATCCGATCAAAGGACCTCGATCCGATTGCGGGCGTGGCCGCCAATGTTCTTGTATCGCTGTGCATCCTGCGGTGCCGGCGCAGACGCTGAAGGAGCTCATCGCTTATGCGAAGGCCAATCCCGGCGAAGCTGTCGTACGGGCACTGCCGGGTGTCGGTTCGATCCAGCATCTGACCGGAGAGTTATTCAAATCGCTCACAGGAACGCCTGAGATCGTGCAGGTGCCGTATCGGGGTACCGGCCCGGTCGTTACCGATCTCGTCGGCGGACAAATTCCGATGGGTATACCAGGGCGTCACCCTTCAGGTGCTCGAGTTTCACCGATCCGGGCAGGCTGCGGATTCTTGCCGTGACCAGCTCGAAGCGCCTCGTCGCTGCGCCAGACCTGCCGACCGCGGCCGAATGTGGGCTTCCCTGGGCTGACAGTTCGAGGCTCGATCGGCCTCCTCGCACCCGCGTGGCACCGCGCAGCGATCATCGAACAGATCGCGCAGGCGACGCGCACAGCGGTCGCCGAACCGGCGTGGCAGCAGATGTTGATCGACGCTGGGCATAGAGCCCGCCGTCGACTCGAACCCGAGACACTTCCGGCGCTCGCTCGCCGCCGATGTTGCTCTCTGGGCACCGGTCGTTCAAGCGCTCGGAGGCGGATAGATTGACCATTCTATGTCGAGGGCGGGTTCCAGCTCTGGGTGCGCTTCTGGCGGGAGGGGATGGGTTTGAGCGAACGCCGAGCTTGTGTCTTGGATCGGGCTAATCCGTCCACACCGCTACCAGCGACGAGCCGATCGCAACGTTGAACATTTCAGCGGCTTGCCTCGGGCAGTCCGTCAAGTCCTTCGAGCGCGGCTTCGTCTCTGTCCCTTATCCGGCTCGCTGGCGGATATCGAGACCAACTGCGACAGGGTGTGTCGTAACGGTGACTGAGTGAGCTCGGTTTGCAGATGGGCAAGCCTTGTGTCATTGATTAACTACATACGAACCCACCCGAAAGCGCCTCATGACCTGAAGGCCGAAGGTGGCATGCTCGGCCAGAAGCAGTCCGCTGGAACGGACATCGGAAATGACGAGATCACTGCCAAGAACTAGCTGACGCTGCCCAAGCGCCATTACGCATGCCATTGGTCCGGTTGAGTATTTCGACGTGCAGATTAGCGACGGCCAGATCGTGTTGAGCGAACGCTGACCTATCCCAAGTTCAGGTTCGGTCGAAGAGCGCGGGAACTGCTTTCCCGCTACCTTCCCTATTGCACACCCGTCGCTCGGCGGGACACTGTACTTCTAATACGGCACCGCTGTATGACGGTATCGTTCGGAAATCTGGACAACACGTCTTCCCACCGGGAGCCGGACACGCTTTGGTTGGCTACCGATGCACGGGCAGGGATTTCGCGTTCGCGTAACGGGCCACGTGAAACCTCTGGTTCGTTACGCGCTTCCAACTGGCTGAACCGATGGGCCGTCATCGATCTCCAATTGCCATAGTCGGCACTACGACCAACGGTTCACCCGTGACAGGACGATCCTGCTCTAGCAGGATGTATTGGTCGCGAAGTTGAAGCAGGCTGTCACTCCATTGACCGTGTAGTCGACTTTCGCAAAGGCTGAATGTAACAGTTCTCGGTTCGTGTCCCGTTATTGCCCGGGGGCCCGTCGCTCTGTCGAATAGCCAGAGTGATCAAATACGTCCGCAAGCGTGACAGTCATGGGACCGTCCACAAGCGCGACGGTAGGCAGGTGCTTCCTCTGGCCGCGACTTTGGAAAGAGTGGAGATCGCCCGTCAGCGAAGCGCGTGATGGAAAGGTCATGGGCCAGTTGCCTTGCCTCGCTCCCGCCACCGCCGCCTGCCACCGACTGGTGCCGCTATCTTCGATGCACCCTAAGACCATGTCCGCCACCGGCGACGACCCGAAGGGGGACGGGAGTCGTGAGGGTGCCTGAGCAGGAGGCATCAACGGCTCGGCTGCCAAGGCGGTAAACTCCGCCGCGGTTACGGCGAGAAGGGAAAACGCGACTGAGCGACTCGATGGATCATCTTCATGGTGGCTCCTATTAATGAAAAGGTTGGTATTCGTTCAGCACCGGGTTGCCGGAAGATCAGGCACTCGTTTCCGAACTTGTGAGAAACTCTGGGGGCGACGGACATACTGATCGCTTACCGAGCCGAACCTCGAGATGCAGGTCTGGGCGAAAAGGCGCGGGCGTGCGTCGTTCGGAACGCGCCTTCGGGAGTGCCGTGATGAAGGTCACCCGTTGATCGTCAATGGCTGACGTCGACCGACGTTGGCAGCACGCGCATTTCCGCGTACAGATATTCGCCGCCTGCGTTGCCGAAGAAGATGCGGCTATTCGAGTCATCGAGAAATGGCGCGTAAAGACCGCACGTCGGGAACGCTTACCAAGATTGGTACCGAGCACCGGGAACGTACTTCGTTGCCTGACTTCGGATGCGCGCCGTAAACGTTCCGGTGTCCGGCACCGTCGGGGCAGGTTGCCTACCCCCCATCTCGAGAAAAGTGAAAACGCCGTAGCCCACGCCGTGGGCCGCGACGTCCACTCTCGCCAGCCGTTGGAAAAGCCGTAAAGTCCTGGTGCACACGGAAGTTGAGACTGTTCTGCGGCCTGGCTGAAATACGATGAGTCGGGCACGGCCTCGCCGATCCCGATGAAGAGGATGTCGTCGGGGGCGGAAGCGGGAGACACGAACGTGATGTCATACGTCCAGTCGCGCGAAACGTAGTCAGACGCACGGTCGTGGTGTAGTGGCGATTCGTACTGCGGGTCCCTCGTTGCCCGAGCGGTGACGTATCCCCTTGCCAAGCAGGAACTGACTATCCGTGTCGATAAGGTGGACGCCAACGCCGGTGCCCATGAAAGGTTCGACGAAGAAGGCAGATTGCGCCAACGCGGACGCGAATGGCGTCCACGCTCTGCGAGGGCGACGATGACCGGTATTAGGCGTCTGTGCTGCACCGTCTCGTCGCGACGGCTGCAATGGTGTTGCGGGTTCATGGCTTGCCCTTCCGTTGAACGGCTCGGCGCGCGTCGATGCGCTGCCGGGACGAAGTATCGTGGTAGCAGGGCGCTGGATGACTTACCGATTCGCGTAAGCCGGCCACGATGTCGCGGTACAAGCGCTCGGTTTCGGGACGGTTTGAGGCCCGAGAACGATCGACAGGAGCTCGCGGCAACGGCGGAACGCGTTGAGCGCTTCGGCGTGATCGCCCGTTGCGGCGAGCGCGCGCATCAGCCCGCGATAGATGGACTCTGCGAGATTGTCGGCTTCGAGCCCGCGGCGATATACGTCGATGGCTGTGGGCCAGTCGCCCGCCTGCTCGAGCGCGGCGCCCAGTTCCATGAGCGCGCGGACGAATCGCGACCGCAAGGCGTCACGCGGCTTCGCGACCCACGGGCTTTCGTCGCTACCCAGGAGCGGTCCGGGTACGCGTCGAGGAGCCGCCGCGCAGCGGTCGCAGGAGCGACCTCGCCGTTGGTCGCATTGGCGAGCGCCGCCTCGCACGCCCAAAGGTCCGTCCACACGAGCGTACGCGCGATCGACATTTGTCCGGACGAAAGGTCGATCGCATTGTCGATGTCGACGAGCTTGCGCAAGCGGAACAAGGCGGAGTCGAACGAGCTCTTGGCGGCCGCGCCGTCCGCCTCCGGCCAAAGTGCGCCCATGATCTTTTCGGCGTCCACGCCCCTGCCTCCGGCCGCGACCAGGTACTTCAGAAGGTCCAAGGGACGTTGCTGCGTCTTGCCGGTGAAGCGCATGGGCTCTCCGTCCCGGATGAGCTCGAATCCGCCGAGTACGCGAATCCGGAGCCGGAACGGCCACTGCGCGCATGCGTCGTCCGGTGCGACGAGCCCGTGTCGCTCGATCAACGAGCGCACGTACGCCGTCTCGATGCCGCGCTCGAGCGCGAGGTTCGCAAACCGTGCGGCCAGGTCGGGACGGCTCGGCAGGAAAACGATGTCACCGCGCGCGCGGCGTTCGGCCAGCACCCGCGCCAACCCTTCGCGTCGCGCGTTGCATATCCCCGCCATTCATGTCGGCCTCGACCTGCAGAAGATCGCGCCGCTCCTCGAACATCTTGCGATCGACCGGTGCTGCCCGGGCCATGGCTTCGTCGAGAGCGCGGCTTGCGCCGTCGCGGTCGCCCAACGCCGCGCGGGCCCAGGCGAGGCGTGCAAAAAAATGCGGCATCTGCAGCGATGGAATGTCGAGCTCGCGCGCCATCGCGAGTGCCCGTTCCGCGTGGTCCGCCGCGGACTTGTGGTGGCCGAGGCGCTGCTCGAGCACGGACCGCAGGTGAAGGTAGTAGGGCCAGAGCATGCGCTGATGCGGCGACAAACGCCGCTCCATGACGTCGAGAGACGCGCCTTGGCGGCCGCGTGATCCCCCTTGTTGACGAGCGCAGCGGCCTCCTGGTGGTCGATGTCGAACAGGTGATTCTCGAGCCCGTAGCGCTCCGCGACGGCGCGCGCGTCCGTCATGACTTCGGTCGATTCCGCATAGCGCCCGTTGATGAAGTGCCAGTGCGCGAACTGCGCCGCCCACCACACCTGCATCAACGGCGTCACCTCCGGTTTGCGCAGGATGGGCTTGATCCGCGCGACGAGCGCGGCCGCGGCGCTGCCGTCGGTGTTCCAGTTGATGTACTGGAGCAGGATAGCCGCCGCCATCACCCGCACGTTGAGATCGCTTTCCCGGTCGATGAGCTCGTCGAGACGTTGCGCGCACGGCGCGATGGCTTCGTCGTCCGGCTTGCGTAGCAACAATGCAATCAGCAGCGCGGCGCGCGCACGGAGCTCGCTCGCCGCATCCAGCTTGTCCGGCCGGTCATCGCGAAGCAGACGCTTGAGCTCGGGTAGCCAGCGATCGAGCGGCGTGAAGGTCGCCCACTCGTAGTAATAGCTGTTCACGATGGCGCTCAAGGCGAGCGCCTCGCCACGTACATCGCCGGCTGCGCGGAACGCCTCATAGGAGCGCTCGATCGCGGGACGGCCTTTATGTGGCTCGACGAAGATCCATGCGCGACCGAACCAGTAGGTGAGCCAAGGGTCACCCTCGCGCATCGCGGCGGGCAGCGCCTCGATCCAGTCCGAAAGCGCCTGCGAGCGGCCCTGGCGCGCCCAATCGAGCGCGTGCTCGAGTATGAGCTTGCGCATTTCCTCCCATTCGCCGGCGTCGCGAAAGAGCGCGAGCGCCTCGCTGATGAGCCCGCGTGCGGCCACGAGATGGCCGGCGCGCATGCGCGAGCACGCGGCGCTCGTCCGGCGCAATCCGCGTGCGAAGCTCCTGCAACAGGAACTCGCGGAACAGCGCGTGGTAGTGATACGTCGGGTGCTCACCCGGGCGCCGATCGGTGAACAGGTGGTGGCGGTACAGGTATTCGAGCAAGCGAGGCGCCTCGTCGTTGCCGCTGAGCGCGACGGCTTCGGCACCGGTGATCGACGGCGCGATCGCGGTGAACATCAGCACGCGCTGGTTCTCCGGCCGGGCGCCGTTGAAGATCTCGCCCGCGAAATACTGGAAGATCGCCTCCTTCCCCTTGCCGAGCGATTCGTCCAGCGTGGCGCCGCGCCGGCGAAGATGCTCGCGCAACAGCACGAGCGCGGCCACCCAACCGTCGCTTTCGCGCTGGATCCGCAACAGCTGATCCCGGTCCACCGGCTGGCTGCCGAGGATGGAGTGCGCTTCGTCCTCGGTGCAGCGGAGCTCCGCTTCGTCGATGCGGGCGATGCGCCCGCTTGCGACGAGGCGCGCGAACTCCGGCGGCGGATCGGCGCGCGAGATGACGATGACCGTAATCCGCTCGGGCACTTCTTCCAGCCCCTGCGCGAAAGCGGCGCGTTGCGCGGGCGTTGTGTCCGCCTCGTGGAAGTTGTCGAACACGAGGGCGCATGGCAGTGGCAATGCCGAGAACAGATCGCGGAAAAAGCTGCGAACGAAGCGCGCGAGGTCTTGCTGCGGCTCCGACGTGAACTGCGGCAACGCCGCCGCCGTCTTGCCGGCGAGCTGTTGTGCGGCGATCCGCAGGTAATGCAGGAATGTCGCAGTGTCGGCATCGCCGGTGTCGTACTGGTACCAGAGGTGGCGCCGGTGCCGCGCCTCGAGATAGCTCGCCACGAGCGTGGTCTTTCCGGCGCCCGGTGCCGCGCACAGCCATACGATCGGCCGCGTCGCCGCCTCGTCGAGCAGCGCGAACAGACGCGGCCGCGGCAGCGCCTCGTACAGCTTGGGCCGGGTCAGCTTGGCAAGGGGCGCGCGGGCGGCCACATAGCTTCCTATCGGCGGGGTGGACCTCGGCGAGCTTAGCACGTCGCCGACCGAAGTTCCTTTTCTGGACAAGGACTTGGAGGAAAGCTTCGCCGCTGCCGGAATCGGTGAGTCATCGGAAAGCGGCCCGCCAGCAAGCTCCCGCCGCGTCCTGACCGACGGAGTTCGCGATGCTTCGGACATCACCGCTTTTCCTCGCCCGCTGGGCGTTCGTAGTGCTGGTGGCGTGGGCCTGCTACGAATTCGCCGGCTTCCTGCACAGCGACGACCACGGCGCGCAGCCGCTCGTCGTCGCGGGGATCATCGCCGTATCAGCGCTGGTCGCGAGCATCGTGGGATTCGCGTTCTGTGCGCTCGCCGGCAGCGCGTTCGCTTACCTGGGCGTCGATCCGGTGGAGGCGGTGCGGACGATGACGCTGTGCTCCACGGGGATCCAGCTCTACGCGGTGTGGAGAATCCGCCACGCGATCCGATGGTCGCCGCTGTGGCCGATGCTCGCCGCAGGTGCCTTGATGGTGCCGGTCGGTGTTTGGCTGCTTTTGCACGTCGACGCTGCGGTGTACGGCGTGGGACTCGGGGCGTTCCTGTCCGCCTACGGTTTGTTTGCGGTGTTTCGCCGCGACGATCTCGTCGTGTCGGGTAGCCCGTGGCGGGATGCCGGCGCGGGCGCGCTGGGCGGCTTGGCGGGAGGACTTGCCGGCCTGTCCGGGTCCTTCGTCGCGATCTGGTGCTCGATGCGCGGTTGGGGCAAAGATGCGCAGCGCGCGGTGTATCAACCCTTCATCCTGGTCATGCAAGTCTGGACGCTCGTCTGCTTGCGCTGGCTTGCGAGCAGGCACGCACCGCTTTCGAAGGGCTTAGGTTCGTTCCGTTCGCGCTGCTCGCGGGCATCGCCGGGTTCGCGATCTACGAGCGCCTCACGCATGCTCAGTTTCGAGCCGTGGTGAGCGCGCTGCTCATGTTGTCCGGGTTCGGGTTGCTTGCAAGGGGGCTGTAGTGCCATTCAACGCTCGATGGCGAAGTGACGCAGCAGGCACGGGGTAGACCGGGTTGCGCCCCCCGCAACCTCTGCAGGCGGGGGGGCACGCGCGGTTCAACGCTTCTGGTACGGGTGGAAGATGTGGTCCTTCGCCTTCACGGCCACATGGCACGCGTGTCCGCAGTCTGAGGGGCTGGGATCGGCCGTGAACTTGTCGGATGCGGCTTCGTAGTTGAACAGCGCGTATCCCCATCCGCCGCTTTTCGGAAATCTCTTGCTGTCCTTTTCGATGACGAAAGCCTGCGTGAAGACGTCTGGCACATCCACGACGAAGGGGGCCTCCGTGCTCTTCTTCGGCTTCCACTGGAGCTTCACGATCTTGGAGCCATCCGGGAAAGGCTGGCCGTTGCCCGGAACGCCGGCCTTGTACGCCTTGATCATGGTCGGATTGGCGACGATCACCTTGAGCACTTCGTCGGTCCGGGCGGAAGAGACCACCGCCCAGTCCTCGTATCCCCTGAAGTCGGAGAACGCGATTCCGCTCGGCGATTTCAGCGAGTACTTGTCCTGCGCGTAAACGGCCGTGCCGCCCAGGACGGCGAGCACTGCCGTGGCTATCGCAATCGTGAGCTTGCTTTTGCGCTTCATGGCTGATCCTTTCTTAGTGTCGTGGACGAGCTTATTTGCCCTGCGGGCGTCTAGCGCCCGAAGAACTCCACCAGCTTTGGAATGACCTGCCCGGGTGCCTCGTCGATGAGCCAATGGCCCGACCCGACGATGATGACGCCTTCGACGTCGGTAGCCACGAGTTTGCCTTGGGAGATGAGAAACTCGCCGCCCGATTTCTCCCCGCCCAGCACCAGCACCGGCATGGTGAGCTTGGTCGCGGCGAAGACGGCATTGTCCTTGGCGTCCTGGTCGAAGTTGCGAAAGCACCTCCATCCCCGCCTTCATCGCGCCCGGCTGCGCATACTTCTGCGCATAGAAGCGCCGATCGGCCTCGGAGACGGACTTCCGTCCCGTCCGCGGCGAAATCGTTCCAGAAGTGCTCGAAGTAGATGCGCTCGCGACCCTTCACCAACGCAAGCGGAGTCGGACCGTAGAAGTGGAAATGCCAGAGGTCCTTCAGCAGGAAGAGGTTGGTCGTGTCGCCAACACCCGGGATGAAGGCGTCCATCAGCGCGAGGCGATCGACCTCGGAGGGATACTGGGCGGCGTACGCATAGGCCACCATCAAGCCGATGTCGTGCCCGGCCACGCCTGCTTTCTGGATGCCCAGCGACTGGGCCAACGCGTGGACGTCTTGCGCCATGGTCTTCTTGTCGTAGCCGGATTCGGGCTTCGCGGAATCGCCGAAACCTCGGAGGTCGGGCGCCACGACGAGGTGGGTCTTTGCGAGCTCCTTCATGAGTGGGCGCCACATATGGCTGTTCTGCGCGTAACCGTGCAGCAGCAAGACCGGGGCGCCCTTCCCCGCGACGAGGTAGTGAAGCTTCAGGCCGTTGACCGTGGCGTATCGGTCCATGATCGCCGACCCGAGCAATACGTAACTGAATCAGCACACT
>ERZ1370068.10553-contig-9241_pt1 | contig 45440 bp, 62 predicted proteins | sample MGYA00561227_ERZ1370068 | MGnify/ENA primary metagenome ERZ1370068 (study PRJEB38410, sample SAMEA6850437) | metagenome | study: Metagenomic assessment of the ecological functions of the soil: analysis of the soil microbiota associated with the... | reverse complement strand
GTGGCCGTTATATCTGGAAGGGGGAAAGGAGAATCAAGGTTCCCCTGCACACTGGGCATTGCCACTTCTATTACACTCTACCGAAGATGATTACGGAGAAATATATATGAGGTTGCCAAACAAAAATCTATATCTCCCCACCTGTTACATGACCATGATAATGACCATATAGTGAAAGCCAGCTATATGTGACCTGCCAGCCATCTCAATATTTCTGAAACACGGGCGTGCCGAAATCTCATTCTCACAGGCGACCATATTTTCCTACTCTCCACCACTCCTGCTGTTGCTTTATTACCTCATTATGGGAGGTTACTACTCCACATAAAAATGATCCATGTGTTATTTAGACCTCCAAGTTCTGTATCTCCACTTCTGGTTTAAATCCATCTTTTTGGAAGAGCAGGAGGCTTCTATGTGACCACCTTTTACTTTGCAAAAGAGAAAAGAATCTTTATTTTTATTAGCATGCCCATTCTACCTTACTTGCCTTATATATGGGCTGCTGCAGAGGAGTAGCGAGGAGAGAGGAGGCTGCCGCGGAGTCACCACCCCTAACCTTTCTGGCTGGCACCTGCCAGGGGCTTTCCACCTGGTGGGAGGCGTGGTGCTGCACCTGCTGGGGACCTGACTGTCAGGGCTGCCACCATATTATGTTTTACAGGAGGCGCCAAGGAGAGGCAGAAGCTATCAGCTGATCAGTTACCTTTGCAAGTACCATGGGCCAGCTTTCAAACACCTGGAAACTGAGGAAGAAAATTCACACAAATTACCATGGGTTAGGAGGGATATGTTTTTTTTGCAGAATAAGCCTTGTTACAGCGTTGACTCAACACTCTGCCGGGGTTCAAGACACACTCTGGGTTATGAAAGAAGAAAGAAAATAAGCCATTATGTGTGAATATATTAATATATGTGATTTCTTACCACCACCACTGGTTTTATCCTCTATTCTTCTGATTTGAAATACAGAAGAGATATGAAGAAAGTTCTCTAAAGAAGGTTAGATCCACGAATGCTGTATTATGATATCTTTCTGCCATATGTTTCTTGCCCGATAAGTAACTATCATAAGTTACAAATGTAACAACCACGTTACCGATGGGTTTCTTCTTCTATTTAAAATTTTGGTTACTACCAGCTCCTGAAACTCTGAAAACACCAGTTTGTTGTTTCCCAGTTTATACTAAAAGTCTTGCAGAAATGGCCGTAAAAACTATCCAACGCTAAAATCTTTGTTGGAAGACGATCAGTCATTCTACGGTTTAACTGATAATTAACTAATGTTTGTTTGATATCTCAATGCCTTCCCTTGTTCAGAGACCTCTATTGATTTCAAGCCACTCTGATTGGAAAACTGATATCTTACTTACAAGCTTCAGAGTTCAAGATTGATTACCACTTATTACTCCAAGCTATCTACCTATATCTTGAAAGCATGAAGAAGGAAGGACATGATCTTATGGTTGCCATTGGTTTCAACGTCTGCTCTCATGGGCCTTTACATTTCTTCAGCGTTGTATGGGTGGCAATTGGCCATAAGGATATACTGGATGCCATTAAGGTCAAGTACGATATCTGTGAACTTTCATAATGACTAAGCTCTAACCACCCAGTTTAAGTTGACAAAAACAACAGACACTGATTATCTGTTTGAAGCATAATAAAACCTAATCAAGTTTCTGTTAAAAGTATTCTTGCAAGTGATCCAGGTTTTTGATGCTTACAGACTTCTCTCCCCCTTAAACTTTTGGTGGGACCCAGTCTTCTACAGTGACACATGACCCCAATTCCTTTTGCCAGGTTGTGATCTTCTCTTGTACATTTGGAGCTCTGGACTACCCAGACCATGGTCCTGTGGCTCAGCAGAAGCCTGATCTTCCACTTTGATTTGATGATCTCCTGCTTGGCTTCAGCACCTCTAAGATTTCTCATTGTTTCCACAGTGGAGCTTGAGTTGGTTTAGCTCTGGGACTTCCAGCTCTCAACAGGAGGAGTGATCTGCTGGGTTCATTCAAACTCTGACCACCTGCAATATCCATCTCTTCCCAAGAAGTCTGAAGATTAGCGAGCCAAGATCTAACTGATTTCATTAACTTGTAGATAGGCATTCCAGGTTGTCACAAGTTTTTCAGCGTTGTGGATTCACGGCTGTTTCAGAATTTAGATGTTGGGCCAGGAAAAGTCCGCCCCAGCCATTAATCGACCAGCATCATAGGAAGAATTATCTGCACAATTGATCACTGTGTTAGATCATGACCACGATTACAGATCATCAAGAAGCGCTCCATACTAACCACTATTTTTCCAGAAATAATCTCAGCTTTGATAACAGAACTTTAGAGGCTGTCGTGGTGTGGCATCAGAACTCAGAAGTCACCACCATGGTTGGTGCCACCTGGCCTATACCCATTGAGTGATCCAGGCATTGGGGCCTTACCACAGTATATACTGCACCATTCTGTTTTATGACTCATGTTTAAAAGGGAAGGTGTACTGGAGGAGGAGGCTGCCACCTGAGAGAACACCCAAAACTTCCTATACCTGGTTAAGCCCCAGGTTTACTAAACAGCTACCCTTATCCATGTTGCCATACCAGAAGATCTTCTATGAAACACCATTTCTGTTAAATCTATCTGTTTTATTATTGTTTGTCATGTCAGTGGAAATCTATTCTTTTCTAAGTTTATGTGAGAAGCCTCATAAAAGTGTCTGGAAATCAGTGTTGAAGTTCCACTTCCTTCTAAAGAAGGAAGGAGGAGTGTCTGGAAGGAGGAGAACATTGATGAAGTTTTGCATGTCAGAAATATGGTCTGATTCCCTATTACCAAAAGAATTATCATATAAAACCACATATACAACATTTGTTACGACTAAGTGGACCCCGGTGTCTGCAAAAACCTCTGGGACAGGTTGATTCTAGGAAACCAGATGTGATTACAAAGATTGATATATCTCTTCCACCTGGGAGGAAGCATAAGGGGTGTAGCAAGGATCATGACCAAGCATGGCAACCAACTTCCCAACTTCACTGTGACCCGCCATAGCTTCCACCATGTTTTACATATGTGTTTTTCTCTTGATCATGGCTGGTGTCTCAGCAAGAGACCCAGCATCTCACCCAGTCAGATCAAGATATCCACCCAGCCTTAGGCCTGGCATATTTTCTAAGTGTTGCCCAAGTTGGTTGGGTGCATTTCCTGATTCCAGGACCACCATTTGTTCAAGAAGAACTCTTTGATCGATTCATCTTTCTCATATCCTTGTCATGATTAGTCATCACTGGTGACTGAAACTTACCTTCAGATGCTGATCTAGAAGGTTTATTCTAGGGGGACTAAAAAAACTACCACCACCACCTCCTATTTGAAGAAGAAGGTTGATGACTCATTCAAATTGCCATGTTTGATGGGCTCCTTCTGAAGTTATGTTGTGTATTATTAAAAAAAAGAATATAACTCTCTTCCTAATAATATTTTAAGTTTTCTCCTAATTCCTCTTCTTGGCCACATATGGATAACCCCACGGTGTGATTAATCTACCTTATTCTAGGAAAAGCATCATTATTTAGGCCCTTATGATCTCAAGCCCCATGAAAAGCCACTAACCAGAAGGACAGGAGATTTTGACCTGTGAAGTTAAATCTTGCCTTACAGTGGGCTTTATTGTTGGGCTGGCACTGCCGGATCTCAGCTCCCACGACTGGGAACTCTCATCCTGTTTTATATCAGAAATCAAAAAACTTTCAGTGAGTCGGAGGGTTCTGGAGCTTCTTCTGGTGCACCACCTGCATTGCCTGAAACTCTCTCCTTTTCTACCTTTAGTATTATGTGATTATCATGGAAACTATAAATAATTACTCTAATATGGGATATATATGGGCTGTAAACAGTTATCTGATCTGCCCTTCTCTCTTGGGAAACTCGCCCCAGCCATGGTGATTCTGGAAATCCTAAGCTTAGGTGTCTCAAAGAAAACTGGGTTTTGGCTGATCTTTACCACCATGGGATCAAGTACCTGAGTTAAATGTGAAACTCCTAATGATCTGGGTTTTTGGCCACCTGGGGCATCCTGATTCTGTTCTCTATTACAATGAACCATTAATATACCATATTACAGATCAGGAGATGTTTGCAGAACAAATATCTAAACTAGAAAAAAGCAAAAACTGTACCATTCCATACCACTTTATTTATTACCATGGCGTTTCTGTTATCAAATCAAAATCTTGGGTTTCAAGAAATAAGAAACTTTTTATACAAGGTTTCTTGCATAAGATCTCTGATTGATTTCAGGTGATTCTTCCAGCATTTTAAGAAGAAAATTATTATTCCTATCTCTAAAAGCTACCACAGATTTGGTCATGAGATCTCAGCACCTGGTGTTATATGATGGTTCACCTGCTTTACACCTTACCACCACCACACCACCATGCTGGGATCTTCTACCTGTGATTTTTGTGTCTCTTATGTTGCACCTTACCATAAGCTTATGACATTCCTTACCACCATGTTTGAAGTTATTGTTCCATGCCAGCATTCCTCTCTGCCTGAAACTTTCAGAGTTCATGCATTCTTGAGTATGTGTTATTACCACACCACCTTTCTGAAGGACCATTATTAAGAAGATGAAGTATTGATCTTCAAGTATATTTAAACCTTAATTACTTTCTAAGCATCCTCACAGAAACCAAGATATCATTTATGGAGGAGAAGTATATATGATAAAAGAACATTTCTTATTTTACCAGTTCCTTTTTTTATTTGATTTTGGGATTCTCTTTCTAATATTTTTATGACTTTGAGTTTGAGAAACGAGAGAAGCTGAAGAAGATTCATATATGAGAGATCCTGTGGGGTAAGTTATGCTCTGGAAGATCTCTGATCAAGAAGGAGACTAGGAAGAGGCATCAAGAGAGCTTTTTGTCCACCCGAGCCAGGCCTGGCTGTTCTTATAGCACTTTTTTCTACCTTTTTATAAGAAAAGGGGTATGTGTAAATGTTGACTCAGGAAGCCATTGGAGCATCTTCCCAAGGAGCCTCATGCAAGATCAGCAGAAGAGGCTGCAGGTATGGCGTCTGCCAGGATCCCATCAATCGAAGGCTGCAGAGGAGCCAGTGCACAGGAGAAGCCTCTTCATTACCACTACAGAGAACATGAAGATTTGCAATTATTGTTCTGATACGGCCTTTTCAAAACCCATGAACTATGTTATATTTAGGAGATAATAAGTGAGCTCAGATGACTTTCGTGGTTTCTCGACGGCTCCATTTCTGTTCGACCAGATAGCCACTGTTGGACGTTGCCACGCGTCAGCCACAATCTTACCATGAGGATCTTTTTGGCAGCTGAAGGCTTACCACCTGTACCTCTCCAAGAAAGTCTCTATTTTCCACCATTCGTGCTATTCTTCTGGCGAGTTACCCTTACCTTTGAAGAAGAAGAAGAAGGAAGAAGTATGATCAGTCGGATTATGAAACGCCTTCTCAAGAAATAGACCGTTTTGCATGGTTCATCAAACATCTTTTATATCTGCCACCATGCTTTCCACCTGTAAGTTCTTCAACTCTGGGTTTTGTGGAGAAACTATTCCCATAATATGTGACTCCTCAATGTTTCTCCTGTTACCCCATACAGATATGAGGATCTGACCTGGGTTTCATCTGACCTTACAGCTGTGTGATGTGCCACAGTTATGGCGTGCCTACCCAGCCTCCTATGACAACAATTCATCACGGACTGGGAGGTGCATTTGTTTATGAGCTTCGCCACGTTAGAAGGATTCCAGTTATGCTTTGCACCACGCATTACCCCCAGAACCCAGATGACCCAACCGTCATGGCCTTTCCATTTGTGAGGGAGTATTCAACGGTATATTCTGTTAAGGACCTATATTAATTGGCAGCTTACCTCCAACAAAATATAAAGTTTGTTATTTACTAAAAAGTGATTATTAAAGCAGTCTGATTCCTGGGTTAGTTCCAGTACCACTAAGCCTGATTATTCCGGCAATCTGTCACATGGAGGCTCTCAGGAAGAAGGGGGATGCTGGAACCCAGGCGCCACTGCCTTTAGCACCAGCCTGCCTTGCTCCCCTGATCTCAGCATATGCTTCTCACTCTGCCTCCTCTTGATCAGAGATTATTTAACAAAAAAGGAGGAGCCCACCCAGAGGCACAGTCTAAGGGAATTATGAAGGCAGAAGTGCAGAAGGAAGAGAACCTTTGGTTATAAAGATTATTTTATTTAGTCTGTGGGCATTACCCGTTCCGACTGGAGCTTATAAATCAGAATTGTAATGTTCATGCTCTACCTTTTTTTCTCCTTTGGGATGATCTTTATGTTTGAAGAAGACATTATTATTTAAAGAAGAAGAAGAAGAAGAAGAAGAGAAAAATAGGGAGGAGAACAAGCACTCTATGCCAGAAGTCTGTATTGGTGAGAACAAGGTTCCCCAATATGTGTTCTTACCATCCTATTTTCATGTCAAGTTTATATCTTGTTCTCCAGTTATTCAAGCCAGCACCATTATTGTTAGTCTATCTATATACCTCCCAGGTTTGATTTCCCAAATCAGATGTATTTAATATCTCTCAGAGTTGCTGCATGGGTTAAATCACTGGTGATGAAGACTTATAAATTTATATTACCCGTAACATATTTCATAAGAAGCCTGGTTGGCACTTAAGACATAACTTACGCCAGGATCAGAGGGCGGATCTACTTTGTTTCATTGTTAAAACCTATCTTGTTTGTCTTAAGACATATCAACATTCAAGCAGCCATATTTGTCATTGTATTACTATAAACAAAATTGAGCATCAGATCAGTGTCCACCTAGCACTCTGGGTTTGGATCTTTGTTCCATCATTTACGTTTCAAATGACTCTCTATATTAAGTATATAAGTTCAATACAAATAAATGAATGTTATACCATGAGGAAAAGAAAGGAAACTACTCCCAGCTGTATGCCTTGCATTTGTGTAAGTGTCTCTTTGCTCCCAGGTTTTGGAGTTTCTACCACCATGTCAGTAGAAGCCTGCATTTTGCACCCCACCACCACCTGTGAGCTGCCTGGGAGGATGAAGACTCTTTTATATATACCATAGTGTGGCCACATCATAATGTCACCTTTCAGGCTTCTATCAATGTTGTTTGGCAGCTTAGAAAATCATCTGAGAAACACTGTGGGTTATACCCACTATATTATTAAAAAATACTAGGAAACTCTAACAATATTTAGCATGTATATATTATGGGATCTAAAAGCTTCCTCTCTAAGCCCCACCAGGTTGAGGCAAATATAAATCCCGGATCTCAACTTCATTAGTTGAAATTTGTAACTAGCTATTTATTACTGGCATATTTGGACCTTGCTGAAGGGACAAAGGGAACCTATCATCGATCACTTACAAACTTGCTGACTTATTTGTTTGGAAATACCTCTGCCTGATTTCTATGTTACACCCATTGAAGTCTACCCGAGGATGTTTGGATTACCTCAGGAAGGGTTTGGAGGCAAAGAAAAATTACCATGCTCCTGTCTTCATATACTATGAAGTGGTGACCTTCCAGATTCTCCTTTGTGATGTTAAGTCTCTACTCTGCCCCAGTGGGGACAAGCTTTCTTTTGAAGAAGTTGCTGGGACTCCACGGGCCTCCCAGTTACCTATTACTTTGATAAAAAAAGACCTTATCTTTGTAAACTCTATCTACTGCTTTACAAATCGTTCTCTTTTTGTATGAAGGAAGGAGGGTTGGGAGAAAAGAAGAAGTAAGGAGAAGTCATGGATAACTCAGAAGCATTAAGATCAGATTAGGAAGCCATAGTTGTTATATCTACGTTATTCCTGTTCTACCCTACTTACAGAAGGTTATTTGTTTGAAACTTCCACTTTATCCAGCATTTCAAGCTTTTATAAATCTCTTTAACTATTTGAAAAGTATGATTTGAGAAGGTTATTTCAGCTCTCTCATACGGGGTGAAAACTTCCACACAACACTTCCATTATATGCATTTCAGTTATTTACCGATCAATTACCATTGATTGACTATAATATATGTTTTTATTATGCTTGCTTACTTTTCCCTTTGAGGCCGAAAAGAAGAAGAAGCGACTTATATAACTTTCAACCATCTCTTAAGTATATGATTATAAGAAGAATATCAGAGTTCTGTTTTATTAAGTTGTTCCTGCCACATTATAAAGATGTTCTGGAGTCATGCAATCACCTTACTACTCTCTCTTTTATCCATGAAAGCACTGATTAGTCAGAAGATATACTGGAAAAAACCCCATATCTCTACCATATATATTACCTGCCACCACCATGAACTTATATTGCCTTTGTTTCCACCTCTATCACCAGCGTTAAAAGTGTTATTTGTCGTCATGGGAAATATGAAGTCTCTCTCCATGGTTGGATTGTTCAACGGATGCTGATTAAGATCCATTGGCGTTGTCTGGAAGAAGGGCTTCATCGATCGGCATTGAGCTGTGCATTCAGAAGCGTGCGTAATCTTATATCTTTGCGAAGAGAAACTTTACGACGATAATCGCGGGATAACGGCGCTATATAAACCTTCCCAGAAATATTGTGAGAAGCTGATGATTTACCAGCTGCGCTCAGATGTGTTTGTTTGTTCTTTATCGTTTCTGGCGGTTCGACCGTGGCGCGGATGAGCACCGGTTTACCATTCAAACGCTGAGCGTTACCGAAACCTGGTGTACTTCAGAAACAATGATTACCTGATCTTCCATCCAAAAAGTTTTGCCACTCTACCAGCGGCGTGTGACCATCCCGAACCTTTCAGAAGCTCAGGCGAGCTGTGCAAGTGGAAAAGCACTGACGTCTTGTTTGATCGAATCTAAGCGCGCGTCTGCATACTCTTTAACGCCTTCTCCACGAGTCACCAGTTTCAGTATGTCGCTGGCTCACCTACCATTTCTGATGAACTCTTTTTAAGTGGTATGCACCACGTTGCATAACATACAAGTTGAAGCTCGAAGGCGACGCTGGGAACAATTGCATCGAGCTGGCGCTCGAGCCAGGGATCGATCTGTAAACCCACGGCGACATGCATCTTTCTCATTTCCTCCTGGGTTCTGCGAACCACTGGCTAAGCGATGCGATTGAACTTAGTGCGATCAGTGGGTGTGTTTACCGGCGTTTGATGTGGATCTGATCTCTCAACGCGAGCCGCTGAAATCGTCTCCTCACGGTTTGGTTCATACTGAAGACTGATCCTGAATATCTGTCGTTATTTAGGTTTCATCAGCGGCGCCTCTGCTTTGGCTGCTCTTGCTGGCCAGATCAATACCATTCCCATTGGGTTTACGCAGCTAACGTAAGATGAAATGTTAGGTTTCCCAGGATATAAGCCCGATGATCTGCCTAAGGAGGGTTTTCACTTTCTCCTTTTTGCGATTCCACAGGTATCGAGAAGAAGCTGTGTCTGGGCAAACTGATTACATCTAAAGTGTCTCTTTTTGTCTTCCCATGCAGCTTTACCATGAATCTAGCCACCTGCCAGTTATTTTATTCTTAGTGTTTCTTATTTACGTGCGAAAACAATTTCAAAGCTGAGGCTTTGTCAAGCGTGAATAACTTGCGGGACTTGTCTTGGTGATCTTTGGCGATCGCGGATCTCACCTTTACCGCCGGACGTCAGTCAAGACCAATTTATGTTGTTTTGTTACCAGTCTTTCCAGCTTACCTGCCTCTCGGCGAAAACTAATAAACCTCCAGAAGCGAGCCTAGTTGAAGCCACCTGAGGCACTTCCTAACAAAGCTGGCGACAACGACTAGCTGAGTCTACTGAAAGGAAAAAACGTCCTCGGACATTAAGCACCTTAAGGATCAGCGTTTCAGAGCACAAGGAAGGTCAGGATCTCAGCTGGGATTTAATCTTCTTTGTCAGCTTTCCTTACATGAAGCTCCTCTGCCGGGAGGGTAGCACTCAGCTGATCTGGATGATACTATTACTACCCACCAGCGATAGCCGCTCTACCACGGAGTTCACTTTGCATGATGGAGTCACGTGCCAGGAAAAGCTGATGTTGAACCATAGCCCAAGTACTGGCTTTGATCACGATTTGGTATGGGTTTAGATTCATAATTTTCTCTATGAAAGTCTCCAGGTTGAGCTTTCTGCTCTCTCAGGAGACTTTGCAGCTTCCTTTGATGAACTCAAGGCATGACACATAAGCACATTTCATTCTGTTTTGGTTCAAATTCTTCTTTATTCTAATCTCATTTGAAGAAGGAGAATTCACCCAGTTACTTAGCCACAGAAGGTATGAAGCTGCCACCATGACAGAGAAGACTCCTCAGCGGCTGCCTGGGTGGCTATTACTGAAGACCACCTCAGTTCACTTGCATGCTCATCTGAAAAGAGCTTCCTTGTTTTACCCAGCAGCTGGCTGGAGAAAAGCCTGCTTTGGGAGTTAAGCCTATGCATGTGAACCCAGTTGCTGACCTATCTTTCAGGCACCCCTGACTACTTACAGTAAGGTCAAAGCATTACCCTGGTGGCCAGAAGAGAACAAACCTGTCCTTTCTCATTTTACAAATAAGGTTACCTTCAAATACTCTTGCAGGATTGCATGAAGCTTGCGTCTGCTTTCATCTTGCATTTGATCTGCTGTATACCAGTCAGAATTGATTGAACTATTCATGGTTGGCTTTCAAACCATCGATGCTTTACCGTACCTACCAAGGCTTACAGTTACACCAAGCTGTGCTGAAGTTCTATTTGGATCGATTAAGGAGTGGGAGACAAAAAAAAGATCTCTTATATCAAAAAATATAAGTAGCTCATGAGCATAGCTGTTTCCAAATCAGTGATGTGGCTATCGAAGCCATACTGACCTTCGAAGACAAGCACCAGCCTGCCTCTCAAATCTGCCTTGTATTTTACCCCATTATGCGGGGATAAATATCAGCTCAGGTTGCCTGAAGTTATTGCGGCTTTGCTGTAAGACCAAGGACAGGAAATCTAAAGATTCAAATATGTGCCATCCAAGGACCATAAACATCAAGTGGCTTTCTGTCAGCCCCAACAAGGTTTCTAAGCATTAGGAATAAAGAAGAAGATCTAAGCCATTTCTCAGCCACTAGGTTTCTTCTTTAGCTGACTTTTCCTCCTTTCATCATTTCTTTGTATTAGGACTAAAACTGTTCGCGATCTTTTGGACAGAGACTCCTATTTAAGCGACTCCATGGGATATCCTGAAGCCCATTATCTTCCAGTGCACAGAAGTATATGTGGCAGATCTGTAGCAAATATCACAAGTATAATCGACCAGCAGAGTTTTACTGTGCCAGCCACTATCTCTCTTACTGGAGAAGGTTAGTATGGGATGGGAAAACTGGGCAGAAGCTCCTAAACCTGAGTTATCAACCATTTTTCTCCCAAGAAGAAGGGTACTCCACAACATGTCAAGAAGTGAGACCATTTACCTTACAGTTTGGGAAGCACCTCCCCGATCAGGAGTGAGGAGGTTGGCTGTAGATGATATAGTAACCACTTACCGGGAAACTACAAGCCTTTTCCTGGGTTCAACCACTTTGTTTACAGGTTACTGCAGAAAAAATATACCAAGGCGAAAGCGTTGGAGCAGCACTGTTGGCACGGAGGGCTCTCTTCTAAAGGAGGTGTCTGAAATCAGTGAGAAGACTGATCATCTTTCATGTTATATATTTAAACTGTGTAGGAAGGCAGAATATCTGAAACAAAAGAGCCACAATTTACAGCATTTGCTTCCCATGCTGCAAATTCTGTCCTGACCTTTACAGAAATCTGCTTGAAGTGGAGTTCCAGCTGATTCATGCCAAGAAGCCTTCTATATTCCATGACTTCTATGGAAAGCCTGCCACTGATCGTGGGTGTAAAAGTTATCTTTGAGTGCTGTTTGGGTGGAAGACCTCTCGATTCAGTTGGAGGGCTGGCTGATCATCTTACCAAGCGGCCTCAGACTAGCCAGACGCATTTGATATTGCTATCAGGTATTTCGTTTTATATCTTTTGCGATTATATTAACCTCCCACACATCAACTTCAAGCCACTCTATATGACGCAATTTATCCATTTATTAAGCGGATGCCTATTCCACTTTGGTCGATCTGATCGGGTCAGGGCTCAGCTGCACAACTGAAGTGTTCTGCACGAAATCCCATCTTAGCACGGGCGATCTGCTGTTTAGGCGACTTGCCAGTTGAAACTCCACGCAAATCAATTTGATATATTCAGGAGGGGCGATACCAACCCAACATTCCACCACCTCTTACCTGAGGCGATTCTAAGCTAAAATTCTACCTGCACATTACGGGCTCACCATGCATTCCATAATCTGATGGATGTTGTTCCACTTCTATATTCTATGGGATTTTTTGCTTCTCCATGGTGCATAACTCTTACCACAGCTCACTTAAGTCTTGTTCTTTGACCAGCCGTTATTTGGACCTCAGTGCATGTTATTCAGAATGTGGCTTATTGCACCATATTTTGTCTTTCTGGTCATGGCATCGACAGCATCTTAATCCTTTATACGGGGAGGGCAATCAAGCATTAAAATTACTACCGTCGAACCGGGTTGCTCTTTGCGGGCGAGGATCAAGCGATCCTGGTCTGCGGCGCTGCGCGCGTCGCCATGCTTACCTCTTCTCTGGCCGCCGCGATATCGACGCAACCGTTATCAGCGCCATTCCGGGCGTTTTTGGCGCCGGTCTTCGCTAACCTGCGCGTGATCAGCATCTCAGGCCATATCGGCGCTGTAATCAGCGTTTGAAGGCGTCGATAGTTCACCAACTAGCGATTGGTGGCACCTCTAACGTACGATGGTGCTGCGACTAAATTTTAACGTCTGGTTCCTTTGTAAGCGATCTGGTTTACCGGCGATTCCGCGCGGTCACCTTCTTTGTTCAGTGGAACGCACCGGGCGCGTTGGTGGTTGTCAACCCATAGCGATGTAGAACTCGACGAGACGGCGACCAGATCTGAGGGATCTCTCCTGTTGATTCATTCTTCACCGTAACGCAGCGCGCCGACCAATAACGCCAATCTTCGAAATCAGAAGCTTTGAACCAGCTTTCCGGGGCGAACCTTTCGTGCGGGAAGTTCGATGGCTGCACCTGCCATGCGTCCTGTTATCCGCCGGCTTTCTGCTCGATCTGCTTTGCGGTTTTGCAGCTTCTGCCCGACTAACGCCTGATCGAGGCCCAGATCACGGTCGCATCCGGGAAACCGGATCGTTTCCCGCCGAAAAAGCGAAAAACGAACGCGCTTGCGGTTACGCATCCCGAGCTTGAAACCAATAACTACGCCGCCACAAACATGAAGTTGATGTATATGAGCGGCACGTCCGTGTCGGCCCCGATGGTTGCCGGCGCGGCAGCCCTGCTTCTTGACGCGCAATCCCAATCTGACGCCAAACATGGTGAAGATGATTCTCATGTATACGGCCCAACCGTTGGCGGGATTCAATACGCTCGAACAAGGCGCGGGTCAGTTGAATGTCGCCGGTTCGGTGGCGGTCGCCAAATTAGTGCGCGGCGAATTGCTCGGTCTGACTCCCGCCGTAGGTTCATCCCTGCTGACGCAGACTGCCCCCAGCCCGCAGACTAGCATTTCTTCCTACACCTTTCCCTGGGCGCAAGGCCTGCGTGCTGAATCACACCACTATAACCGGCGCAAACCTGATCAATAAGTATCAGAAAAGCTATGGCAAGGGTTGCTTGCTGGGCGACGGCGTGATCGAAGGAACCTCTTCGCAAAGCCTGAGCAACAGTATGTGGACCAGCAACCTGTCGCTCAGTAATTACCACGATGACGAGCAACGGCACGGCCCTCTTTGCCGGAGGAATTTTCATCCCGACCGGCATGGTGCTCGGCGACGGTATGGTGCTGGGCGATGGCATGGGTGCTCGGTGATGGGATGGTGCTCGGTGATGGATGGTGCTCGGTGACGGTATGGTGCTCGGCGATGGCATGGTCCTCGGCGACGGCATTATCGCTGACCGACGGAATCATGCTTACTCGACTCAAGCGACCGGTGACGCCACCGCCTGCATGAACTGAACCCAGTGGGCGGTCGGCAGTGGGCAGGTGAGCAGAGAGCGAACGGAGCTGGTCAGGTGACCAGCCCGCATTTTTGGAGTGCGCAAGCGTGCTGAAGCGACAGTCCAGAGCTGGAGTCTAAGGTCTCAAGTCAAGCCGGACGTTCAGGGTGCAAGCTTCAGCTTGATTGTGTCGCAACAAAGCAACCTGAAGGTTGTACTCTGAAACTACGTCCGCCCTGCGTACTTTGAGCTTTGGATTTTATCTTGCCGGACTTTGGACGTGTGGACCTTGGACTTTGCACTCTTGTAAATATCACCGCTTGCTTGTCTTCATAAACCTTCAGCTAATCCTTGTCGATGCAGTAGCAGACTGGCCAGGGGAACGTCCGGCGAAATCAACGCGGTGCGCACGCCGTTGCGATCGAGCGGTTCGCGCCAGCCGTTGCGCCCGTCATAAGCGTGTTTGCCATCTCGAACAGGAAATCGTCTCCATACACGTCGGCCCGCTCCGTCAACGTAGACTCGGTATTCCGGGTAGAGTCGAAAGATCAAATATCCACCCCACCCATAACGGTTGTAGATGGGCCCGGGTAAGTGTTGTTGTTGGATGAAATCCAACAGCGGCAACCGGGAGTTCTCTGCCGAAACGTGGATCTCTTTGCCGCGACAAAAGCGCCAAAACTGAAAGGCAGCGAGGCTTAACGGAGCAATCAGAAGCAGGAGACTCAGCACGGGACTGCCGCTGGTCCGTGGTGTTTCGCGCGTGAGCCCGCGATCCCATCCGCGAGCTTTCATCAGATCCGAAAGATGCTCAGCAAAGATCAGAGCCGCGATGAGCGCGAAGATCGGAATATCGCCGCGCGGACCGCAGCGCGCCAAAAGCTGTGGCCAACAACAAGAACAACTCGCCCGCACGCGGACGCCGCGGCGCGAGAGCCAGCGTCGCGAAGGTCACGAACAGGAATGCCGCCAAAGGAAGAAACGTCGGCTGGTGGAAGTTAGGCGACGACCATTTCATCGATCAGCGCTGGCCATTGAAGGCGACGTCAAAGTCTGGAGTGGGTACAAAACGAGGCGGAAACCGCTCGGGTTTAGCGGCACGACGACGGCGCAGGCGAGCCCGGTTAGCGCGAGCGGTCGCAGCGGTTTCCATTGACGATCGAGAATGACGCATTACGAAGAAGAAACCGATCAGTCCCAGACCGAGCGCAAATCCGGCATGAAGCGTTTTACCCACAGATCATCAGCGGCGGCAACCACCAGAGCGCATCGTCCTTCGCCACTCTGCATGGAAGCGTCGCAGGATTGCGATGTAGATGCTGGCGAGCAGGAGCGTCAGCATCTGCGGGCGAATACCAAAGCAGCGGTGTGGACGACAATGCCGCCAGCAAAACTGCAAGGCCGGCAGCACATGGCCGCCCGGCGGATTAGCCGGTAGGAGATTGAAGGAACGCGACGGTGATGACTGCCGAGAAAGTGAAAGACGAGCCCGCCAAGGCCGCTCAGCCGGTAGATTCCAAACATCAACAGTTCAGACAGCCACTCGTGCGTTAGTCCAAACGGAGCCGGCTTTTAGTGAAGCGAACAGGGATCGACGTGCGGAATGCTTCTACTCGCAACCATGCTCTTTCCCGGTTTGCAGATGCCACCACAGGTCGGATCCAAAGTTGTCGCCTGATGAACGGCGAGCATGAAAGATCATCACAAACAAGGCGACGGCAATGGCCGTGCGCAACCTGATGACGTTTGTCAGGTTCTCGAAACCACTGTCGCAAGTGCTTCATTTCGTGTTTCTGTTCAACTTTGGGCATGAATATTTCTCAAGGACTCGCCGCTATTAACTTCACGTGCCTTGAGACTGTGGAGACTCAAATCTGGGCAGCGTCTTGTCTCTTCGAAAAGATAGCACGAGACAAACAGAGCCCAAGTCAGGAATTGCCCTGCCAGGAAGGACTGGTCTTCTGGTTGAGTGCTTCAGATGGTTCCTCGTCGTTCAGGGTGGGCCGAAGCGTTGGCGATACTCGCCGGAGACGAGAAACGCCTTGACCATTTCCGCGCGGCGGAAGCTCGCCGCCGAATTCGTTCAGCTTGTTCAGCCAGAAGTTGAAGCCGTGAGAGATCGGTGTTGGGCGGATCCTGCGGGTTGCGGCGCAGGTAGCCGAAGTATTGCATCTCGACAAAAGCCGCGTTGTACTCGGAGTTGAAGAAGGCGTCGTTCTCGACGATCAGCCGCAGCACATCTTCTCGCGTCAGTGCGCCTGTGCCCAGCACATCAACGAAAGCATCGCGGTCTGTCTGTGAGAACGTCGCGCCGGTGTTGCCGATTAGCGTGTCGACGTAGCGCTCGTCATTCAAGCCGTCATAGATTGCGGTAAAGTCGGCACGCGCCATCCAGACGATCGAGGAACTCCTCCTTGTTTTTCTCGAGCAGCTCGCTCCAGCCCGGAGAGTTGACTACGACGCCCTCGCCAATCGCCTGCTTGTCTGCAAGAAACTCTGCGAGACAACGGTCGCCGCCCGAAGCTCGCTTTGTAGAAACGATGGACGAAATAGCCGGTCTCCTGAAACTCGATCAGGAGAGAAAGTAAGCGGCGGACGTGTCAATCCGTTTCACTTCGCGACATTGAGCATCCTCGTCGCAACTGTCAATGTTGTCTATCCAGAACGCCAGACCGTCCTCGTCCGGCTCGCGACTGAGGAAGTCGGCATAGTGCTGCCGCACGAATATCTCGGTGTTGTCGATGGGGTTAGCGTCAGTCGCCGCGCTCGGATTGGCGCCGGTCAGAGCTCTCGGCTCGGGCGCGTCCGGGTTTCGCTTGCGGATTGTTTGCGGGCGGAAACAAACGGCGATGAGAGCTACCGCCAGCAGAAGGGAAAGCAGCATCAGGCCAAGCAACCGGGCATAGCTGACGCGAAAGTTGCCCTGCGCATGACTCAAGTGGGAGACGCACTGCGATTTCAAACAACACCCCGGACCTAAGTGAATTCCTGACAATTACGGACCCAAAACCTGGTGTTAAAGCTAAGCCGAGTATACCTGAGAGTTGTGATCTAGATGCGCGTAGTGTCCTGAAACGTTGGCTATGACCAGACGGTCCATGGACCAGGAGGCGATGAACGCAGCCAGTTTACACGTCGCTCGGCGAGGAGCAGCGTTTCCGGTCTTCATTCTTTTTCTGCTAAAGTCGCTTCATGCTGCTCCGAACGGAATGGCGATTTTCCAGCCATTTGTGAAGGTTTTAGGCGTTGTCTGGCCGGGTTTCGGCAAGTCTTACTGCGCTGGGCAGCTGGCGAAGGACAGACCAACCGCCTCCCTTGACGAGAGCATCAAATCGAGGCCCAAACGGGCATTAGTTGAAGTGAGAGATGTTAATCAATGCAAACCAGAACTATTAGATTATTCAGCGTGCTGGCAATCGCCCGTGTTGCTTGGGGCGTATGCGGCAAATTGCTTCGGTCAAAGTGCCCCGGCCAGTGATGTGGTGATGGTGCTACCGTTTGAGAACACCTCGAATCGTCCCGAATACAACTGGGTCGGTGAGAGTTTTGCCGATTCCCTTGCCGACTTGCTCAACAAACCGGGACTGCTCGTCATATCCAGCGACCAACGCGAGCTCGCTTATCAACGTCTGCGGCTTCCGGAAACGGTGATCCCTTCGCGCGCCACGGCAATCAAACTGGCTCGCGAAGCAAAAGCAACTTTGATTGTCATTGGGACTTACTCAGTCATTTCGGCCCAGGGCGACGGTCAGCACGACGGCTCCAAACCTGAAAAGGACAAGTCGTCCACCGAGGCGTACGTGCAATTGACCGCGCGCGTGATCAAAGTGAATGAAGGTCGCACGTTGGGCGAGATGCTTGACGGCGGTTGGGCCACGCGACAGTTCGACTTCGGCGGACCGCTCACGACCTTGCAAAACATTCACGGTCGACTGGCTTACCAGATCTTGTATCAACGCGACAAAGGCGCTTCCTTATTCGCAAAATCAGTTGGTGCAGGAGGCGACGAAGGTTCCACAAAAAGCGTTCGAGGCTTACGTCAAGGCAGTGCAATTAAGCGAGCGCGATCCGCTGCGAACGAACTACCTGAAGAACGCGATGAAGTTTTACGCGGAAGCAAATGGCGGCGCAGTTTATCCACAAGCCGCGTTCGAGCTGGGGCGTTTCTTCATGCTCGACGGGAAGTGGAAAGACGCGACGGAGTATTTCACGAAGCTGCAAAAGAAAGATCCGCACTATGTTGGAGGCCGCTTTCTATGCCGCGCTGGGATATGCCAAGCTCGGCGACCTGGGCCATGCGCTGGCGGCAATTGTTCCGCTTTCGTCTGACGTGCCGCTGATTGGCATCTACAACAATGCCGGCGCGATTGCGGTGCAGGCGGCTCGAGAAGAAAGAAAGATCGAGAGCGCGCGCGGCTGTTGGCCCAGGGCACTTCGTTCCTGGCCCGCGCGGCGGAGTCAGCGACCGACGATTCGATGGTTCAGTTCAACTACGCGCTCTCGTTGTTTCTGTCGGGCAAGTATGCCGAGGCAGCCGATCGACTGAAGCCGGTCATTACCGCCGACCCACAGGATGGCCAGGCGTATTTTCTTTACGCGAAGTCGCTCGAGAAGATTGGGAAGGCTGAAACTGCCAATGCCGCCGACGACCAGGCGCGCCGCTATTTGCTGCCCACCTACGCGAAATGGCAAACCGAATGGCAGAAGTCGCAGACAGTTAACGGCGTCACGGCGCGCCTGCGGGACGTTTTGAATCGCGATGACATCTACAAATTCGGCGAACCGCAAACCGTCACCGATACCGGCACTGAAGATTTGCTGGCCAAAGCCCGTGATCTTTATCAGGCCGGCCGTGACGAGGAAGCCCTGCCGGAGTTGCATCGCGTAGTCATGCTCGAGCCCACCAATGCCGAGGCCTATCTGCTTAGCGGACGGATAAACTTACGCCGTGGCGACCCGGAGGCCGCCATTGCGGCGTTGAAAACCGCAATTTTCTGGGATCCAAAACTAATCGACGCCCATATTTTGCTGGGCCGGATCTTCCTGGAACGCGGCGATCGCGGCGAAGCCACGAAGTATGCCACCAGCGCCATGACGATAGATTCCAACAACCAGGAAGCCATCGCTTTGCAGCGTCAGGTGACCATGGGCAAGAACTGACTCCGGCTAAGCCTTCAGATCCGGGATCTCAGCTGTGAGATCCCGGACCTCAGGCTCATCCATGAAACCCCTCATCCTATTCGCAATCCTGGCGACGCTGGCCTCCCTGGCCGCTCTGGTTGTTATCGCGCTCTATCGACACAAGAAAGCAGGCACGGGAGAAGTCAAACTGATCGGCGAAGCAGCGACGGTTGAGACGAAACTCGATCCCGTTGGCGCGGTCGTCGTCTGCGGAGAGTTGTGGGAGGCAAGATCGAAAGACGGTAGCGTCATCCCGACTCACGCCCAGGTGCGCGTCGTGGGATTTGAAGGTCACCTGGCGCTCGTCGAACTCCGCAATTAGTTTCCGCTCCCTCGCTCAGCATCCTCGGTAACGTCTACTTTCTTTTCGCACGACCATTTCCCAAGTTCCAATGCCCCGCAGATTCCAAAAATACTTTCTGTGGCACGCAAGCTGCTCTAAGGATAACCGGCATGCACGGTAGAGCAATGTGAGGTCCGTGCCCCCGCCGCCCCCACACCTCTGAGCGCCGCCTGCCGCTGCGCCAGCCGCCCGCCGAGCAACCCTTCAGTGCTCCCTCCTAAACATGAACCCAGTCAGCAATGACTGGGTTCTACCCTTTGGACCACCAAACAACAATTGCCACCGGACCGGGACTTCTCGCTGCAAACATTTGGGCCGCGGTGAACGCGGAGAGACGCTGAATAGCACAACAGCAAACTGATTTGCGCACATCCGCGCTCATCTGCAGCTGGTCTTCGTGTCCTAAGCGCGCGGATTAGTCGCCACTGGCCCATGGCTTAACGCCCAATCCCTTTCGCTTTCCAGAAAAACTTTTCTGTGGCACGCAAGCTGCTCTAAGAACAGCCGGCTAGCACGGGAAGACCAAGGTAAAGTCAAAACGTGCCCCCGCCCCGCCAACTTCCCTCTGAGCGCCGCCTGCCGCTGCGCCAGCCACCCGCCGAGCAACCCTTCAGTGCATCCCCCGAACCTGGAACCCAGTCAGCAATGGCTGGGTTCTCCACGTTTAGGTTTCAATATTCTTCGCAATCAGCCGCTTTGCTTACTTCTGTGTTGTCTTGCCGTTTGGAACCATCCTGACCGCCACTTACTTACTCTACAAAACGCAATTCAACCCCCGTTCAGGCTGCGACGGATTTTGTCACTTTGACGGTGACGTTTTCTGTCTTTTTGACTCCCGTTTTGCGGCATTTGAGTAGCTCAAGCCGACCGCGTCCACTCCTCAGAAAATTTTTTTGGCGGAGTCTCGTTCCGTTGTTTCGCCCTCACTGTTCAGAGGCGGGCACGGTACAGCCGGCCCAGGCTCTCAAGTGAAACTGTGGGTGAGACCCGCCTCTAAACAGTCAATACGCTTAGGCCGCTGATCCTGCTTTTGATAAACTCGCCTCGATGCAGGACGTGCTCACCAAACCATCCCGGGTCGGCCCGGGAGCCGCAGCTCGCCTCCTAATCGCGCGTGCACGTTCCGAGGCGCCCACCTTGATCGAGTGCGCCGTCAGCGCTAGCTTCCGCGGTCATACTCATCATTTCATTTCCGGATTTCGAGCTTTGGCCGCTGGCGTGGATTGGACTGGTGCCGTTGCTGCTCATCGTCGCGCGCACCCCACGGCCGTGGTCATCGTTCCTGCTGGGCTGGCTGTTCGGCACTGTCTTCTTTTATGGCTCCTGTTACTGGCTCACTTACTCAATGATTCACACGGGCGGAATCTCGCCGTGGGGTTGCGTATCCGTTGCTGTTTCCGGGCGCGATTCTGGTTGGCTTCTTTCCCGCGGTCTTCGCGTTCCTGCTTGCGCGCGCGATCCGTCGCTGGGGCGTGGCCGCTCTGTTTCTCGCGCCACTGTTTTGGCCGGCGCTGGAATGGGCCAGACTGGAAATTACCGGTCAGCTTTGGAACGCGATCGGTTACTCGCAGGCTTACCATCCGCTGTTGATCCAATCGGCGCGTTGGGGCGGCGTCTATGCCGTCGGCTTCCTGATCGTCCTGGTCAACGCCGCGGTTGCCTTCGTGATTTTGAAACGCAGCAGACGGCTCGTGGCAATCTTTGTCGTCACAATGGTCGTAGTCGTGCCGCTGTTTCTAGCTGTCAGCAAGTTTATGCCGCTGCCAGAAATGACGTCTGGTTCCGACCAGGAATTTGCGGTTGTGGTTGCGATTCAACCAAACGTGCCGATGGACTTGGTTAAGTCGACTGAAGACATGCGCCAGCTCACGGCTCGTCATTTTGAAATGAGCCAGTCGGCATTGCAGCAGGTTCCCGAAGACGCGTACTGGGGAAGGCCTCGGCTGGTAATTTGGCCTGAGTCGCCGATGAACTTCGCTTACGGCAGCGACTCTGAACTACGCGCGCGGCTCGCCGCGTTCACTCAGGCAAACCACACTTCGCTGCTGCTCAATTCCCAGGAAGTCGCGCCGGGCGGCGGCATTTACAACTCGGCGATCCTCATAAATGAAGAGGGTAGGCTCGTCGCTCAATATGATAAGATTCGCCTGCTGCCGTTTGGCGAATATGTTCCGCTGCCGCAGTGGCTGCCGGGAGCGGGTTTGATAAGAGGAATAGTCGGTGAGTTTACACCGGGGACGAACTACCGCCTGATGCAGGTCGGGCCGGTACGCGCGGGAGTTTTCATTTGCATCGAGTCGGCATACCCGTCGATCGCGCGCCGGTTCACTGGCGAAGGCGCTGACGTGCTGATCAATATCTCGAACGACGGCTACCTTGGGCGAACTGCGGTGATGCGACAGCACCTCGCGAATGCGATCTTTCGCGCAGTTGAAAACGGTCGGCCGGTGCTCCGGGTTACTAACACCGGGCATCACGGCCTTCATTACAGACTCGGGCCGAGGTCGAAGACGCAACCGCAGCGATTTAGACCGGCAGTCAGAACCTGGACGATCACGGCCGGCGTCGAATGCGCCGACGTTCTATGCGCAGGCACGGCGATCTGTTCGTTTGCGTTGCGCTTTCGCTCAGCCTGTTGATGTTTGTGCTTTCGTTCTAGCAGGACGCCGCGAGCAACAGCCGGAGCAGCAGCTGACTAGTTATTTATTTCATTTCGGAGGATCAATGATCGAGACTTTATCAATTCAGGATTTAAGAAACACTTACGAAGAGTTGCGCACCCACGTCGAGCAGCTCGGGAGGTTTCTTTGATGTTGCGGCCGGCCGCGAAGAGCTAAAGCAGTATCGAAGCCCAGGCGTCGTCGCCCGATTTCTGGAACGATCAGGGCGGCCGCGCAGAAGTTACTGCAAAAGCGGACGGTATTGGAGAAGAAGCTTCAGCGACAAGAGAAATTTGAATCGCGAAGTTTCCGACGCCGGGGTGCTTTTGAATTTGCCGAGGAGGACGAAGAATCTTTGAACGAACTCCGCGCGCTGGTCGAACGCCTCGAGCACGACGTCAGCGTAGCGGAAACGGAGATGCTGCTGGCGGGCGACAACGATCAGCTCAATGCCATCTGCACCATCCATCCCGGCGCCGGCGGCACCGGAGTCGCAGGACTGGGCCGAGATGCTGCTGCGCATGTACCTGAAGTGGGCCGAGCAGCGAGGCTTCAAGACCGAGATTCATTGATTACCAGCCGGGCGAAGAAGCGGGACTAAAGGGCGTAACGTTTAGAGTGGAAGGTGAATATGCCTACGGCCTGCTGGCGGCCGAAGCCGGAGTGCACCGGCTGGTGCGCATCTCTCCTTTCGATCAGGCTGCCCGGCGTCACACCTCGTTTGCTTCCCTCTTCGTTTACCCGGAGATCGACGAAAACATCGAAGTCGAAATCAACGATAAGGACCTGCGCGTTGACACCTATCGCGCCACCGGCGCCGGCGGCCAGCACATCAACACGACCGACTCAGCCGTTCGCATCACTCACCTGCCCACCGGCATCGTCGTGCAATGCCAGAACCAACGGTCGCAACATCAAAACCGCGCCGTGGCCATGCAGGTCCTGCGTTCTCGTTTGTACGAACTCGAGCTGGAAAAGCGAAAAGCCGAAACTGCGGAGCTTGGAAGCGAACAAGGCCGACATTTCGTTCGGCTCGCAAATCAGAAGTTACGTGCTCGCGCCGTATCAATTGGTCAAAGATACGCGCACGAAGATGGAACGCGGGAATGTGGACGCCGTTCTCGGCGGCGACATTGACGATTTCATTAAGGCTTACCTGCTTTCAAAGAAGGCTGCGTAACAACGCCACAAGTTTGTTGGAGTTGAGATGGCAACTACTGAGTTTGACGAGAAGCCGAGGGTAATCACGCCGCGCAACTCGCGCCGGAATGAGATCGTGGCGATTCTGCTGCTGGCGGTTGGCTTGTTGCTCACCTTGTGCCTCGTCTCGGCCGCCTTTTATCCGGGCGACCCATCATGGAATTCGGCGGGCCAGGCGGAAACGCGCAACTGGGCCGGGGCTATCGGCGCCAACGTCGCCGCTGGATTGTTACAGTCAATTGGCCTCGCTGCTTATCTGCTTCCTTTACTGTTGTTGGCCGCGGCCTGGCGACGTTTCAAGACCAGAAGCTTCCGCGCGCCGTTTTATCGTTTGCTCGGCCTCGTCATCCTGACCCTGGCGGCAGCCGCGCTGCTCTCAATCTCCAACCTTCGTCCCCTTTTTCGATTCCAGTGTTCAGCCGGGCGGATTGGCGGGAACGCTGATCTCGCGCGGGTTGGCAAGCGGCCTCAACACCGTCGGCGCGACGGTTCTGCTGATCGCACTCGCCGCCACCGGTCTGCTGCTGGCGACGAACTTCTCCTTTATCGGCCTCTACGAAAGACTTGTCAGCCTCTTCGCGGAGCGGTTTGCCTCAATTGGAAACTTACCCAGCGAGGTTTCGCACCTGGCGAGAGGCCCGTCGCGAGCGTTCGCGCCTCCGCAAAGAGACAGCGCGCACTACTCAAGGCAGAAGTTGGCGGCCCGCGATGCGCTGAAGGGCACGCTCGAGTTGAGTCCGGAAAGAACGGATTGCTGAATTCATGAAAGAGGGCCGGGCGGCGACAAACCCCGACGCGAACGTTTGGGGAGAAAGCCTCCGGCGTGCAACCAGCAACGACGATTCAAGGCTTCCGCTGAACCAGCCCGCGCTGCAGCCGCCGGCGCTGGAGTCCAAACGGCAACCGTCGTCGAAAGCCGTTCCGGCCGCCGCTCGATCTTTCCGGGTTCGCGAGTGCGGCGTTGCCGTAGCGGACGAAGAGACCGGAAGTTGAAGAGATGGTCAAGGGCGCGTCGGTGCTGCGTCAAAAGGCGAGGCGCCCGCCACCGGAAAACTTCCCTTCGACGCCGATCGCAACAAGGCGAGTTTCCTACAGCGAGTATTCCATGCCGCCGCTCGAGTTTCTGAATGAGGCGCCGCCTCCGAGTGAGCAAGCCGACGCCGAACTGCTCGGCCTCGCGACGCGCCTCGCCGAGAAATGCAAAGAGTTTAATGTCACTGGGCAGATCAAACACATTTGCCCTGGTCCGGTCGTCACCACCTACGAGTTCAAGCCCGATCCGGGCGTGAAATACTCGCGCGTCGTTTCGCTGGTGGACGATCTTTGTCTCGCCCTGAAGGCTGAGTCGATTCGCATCGACCGCATGCCGGGCAAACCGCACGTCGGCATCGAAGTGCCCAACCCGCGCCGCGAAACAATCTTCCTGCGCGAAGTGATCGAGTCGCGCGCGTTTCGCGAGTCGGCTTCGAAACTCACCATCGCGCTGGGCAAGACCATAGACGGACTAAACTACGTCGCCGATTTGGCTAAGATGCCGCACTTGCTGATCTGCCGGCACGACCGGCGCCGGCAAGTCAGTCGGCGTTAATGCCGCTGATCGTTTCGATCCTTTACCGCGCGCGGCCTGACGAAGTTAAGTTCATTCTGATCGATCCGAAGCGGCTGGAGTTGGGTCTCTACGAAGACATTCCGCACCTCGCCGCTCCCATCATCACCGATCCCAAGCTCGCCTCGCGCTCGCTGAAATGGGCCGTTTCGGAGATGGAACGGCGCTACCGCGATCTCGCCGGCTGGGGCGTCCGTAACATCGACGGCTACAACACCGAGATCATGCGCCGCAACCTCGTCAAGGAATACGACGACAAGGGCGAGCCGCACAAACCGCTGCCCTACATCGTGATCATTATCGACGAGCTTGCCGATCTGATGATGACCTCGGGCCGCGAAGTTGAAGAGTCCATCACGCGACTGGCGCAGATGGCACGCGCCGTCGGCATCCACCTCGTGCTGGCGACACAGCGTCCTTCAGTCGACGTGATCACCGGATTGATCAAGGCAAACTTCCCTTCGCGCATTTCCTTCCGCGTGTCGTCCAAGGTCGACTCGCGCACCATCATCGACACCAACGGCGCCGAACATCTGCTCGGTCGCGGCGACATGTTGTTCTTGCCGCCGGGCACTTCGCGGCTCATTCGCGTTCACGGAGCCTACATTGACGAAACCGAGATTGGCCGCATCGTGAACCATGCCAAGTCTCAGGGTTTGCCGGAATACAACGAGACGATCACGCAGTCGGAAGAAGAAGCGCTCGGCCTGGAAGAAACAGACGGCGAGCATGACGAACTTTTCGAAGAGGCGCTGCGCATCTGCGTCGAGATGAAACGAGCTTCAACTTCCGTGCTCCAGCGCCGGCTGCGCATCGGCTACGGCCGCGCTGCTGCAATCCTCGACATCATGGAGCGCGAAGGGCTCATCGGTCAGGCCGATGGCTCGCGGCCACGTCCGGTGCTGGGACGCGCTTATGAAATGATCGCGCAGTGGGACGAAGGCGGTGGTCAGGAAGAATAGTTCCGAGTTTCAGGTTTCAAGTTCCGCGATCCGAGATCCGAGCTTGTTCCTGCGAGTCGACGCATCACGATGTTTTGAAACTTGAAACTTGAAACGCGGAAACTCGGTGTTACATTTTCCACGCCCAACTGTGGAAAAATCTGTGGACAACGCTCCATCAAAACATACGAACTTTTGAAATCATTGGACTTTTAGCAAAGTGCACACGCGAGCGGCAGCCTCGCAAAGTCATAACCACCACTGACTTGCATACGTGAAACAGAATCTCCTGCCAGCAAGGTACAGCGGCGTCACGGATCGGTCTCGCCCTGCTCGTTCTGGCCTCGGCGGTATTGATCGTTTCCGGCTGCGTCGTTCAGCCGCGAAGTTCCTTGTCCGCAGTTCAAAATCACTCGGACTCTGCCAAAGCTGAAACCACTCTCCGCACGAATATCAACACCGCCGCAAAGAGGAACTGGAAAGGCTTCCCGGCATCGGCAAAGTCATCGCCGGAGCGGATCATCGCGCATCGCGAGCAATATGGCCCCTTTCGGCGAACGGAGCATTTGATGATGGTGCGCGGGATCAGCGATCACAAGTTTCGCCAACTGCAGACACTGATCGTCGTCGGCTAGTCAGTCTTCGCGTTTCGCCGCGCTAGCCTCGGAGTGGTCTCCAGTCCCGCTGTGCGGCGCCCATCGTGTTACAATTTCGCTGAAACTGTTTGAAACCTGGGATCTCAAATTGGAGATCTGAGATCGAAGGAATACTGAGAGGAAAACAATATGCCCTATTCGGAACTAATGATTCGTCCAATGCGTGAAGAGCTGACCAGGATCGGTGTCGAAGAACTCAGGACACCTGAGCAAGTTGATGAGACTTTGAACAACACCAAAGGCACCGTGATGGTGGTTGTAAACTCGATTTGCGGTTGCGCCGCGGGAAAAGCGAGACCCGGAATAGCGCAGGCGCTGCAACACAGCGTGCGGCCCGACAAAGTCACGACCGTGTTTGCCGGGCGCCGACATCGAAGCCACCGAAAAAGCGCGCAGCTATTTCACCGGCTACGCGCCCTCTTCGCCCTCAATCGCGCTGTTGAAGGACGGACAGCTGGTTTACATGATGGAGCGCCGTCAGATCGAAGGCAAAGATGCGTTTCAGGTTGCGAGCGAACTTGTGCAGGCTTTCGATCAACACTGTGCCAAGTCTGAAGCGACGACCAACTAAAAGAGCAGCCACAGATCGACACGGATAAGTCCGATCTGCAAAAGGGCGACACGCGTTAGCGGTGTCGCCCTTTTGAAGTGTTCCGTCTGCGAGCTGTTTCAATCTGTGGCTAGTGAATTTCCTTCGACAGTCTGGCCGGCCCAAGCACCGTAGCAAACTCGAATGCGCCACTACCACCTCGGGAGATTGCTGCATCGCCACAAAATACTTTCGCTGAAACTCACTGCCGGTCTCTTTGGGTGTGCGCAACAGGGTCGCGTTCTGAATTAGGGCCACTGCAGTGCTCTCGCTGGGAGTCTCCTTCGCAGCCAGTAGTTCATCCATCTCCACGATGAGCTCTGAGAGTTGCCGCAGCCAGGCAAACCAGGGATCGCTCATGACCAGTTGCAAAAGCGCGTAGCTGTTATCGATCTTGCCGCGATCGCGTTCGTAACCCTGACGCTCGAAGTCCAGCAGCGTCTTGTGAAGACGCAACAAGACTGTGCGCACTTTAGTAAGCTGTTCGCGCGTTTCCACGGTTAGCTCGTTTTCCGCAGTCATCCCCAAATTCTCCCAAGCTCGGTCAGATCGCGTCAGCACAAACTAACCGGTTCTGCCTTAAGCATTGACTTGTCTCGACAATCTTGCCTGCATCGACGTGCCGGCGATGAGAGACAGCGGCTGGAGATTTCAAGTTGTAAATCCTGACTCGCCGATTCAGCTCGTCGACGCTTTCGCGAAACTCCGCGCACAGTTCGCGCCCACTCCCGTCAGACGGCGCCTTGCCGCCTTCGCCAAAATCGCCCAGGCTCGCGACAACTTTGTCTCGGCCGCGGCCAACTCAGCGTCGATGTCCTTGCGCTCCTCAATCCAGGCCGGGGCGAATCCCGCCTGACGCAACAGGCGATGTACCGTTCGCAGGTCCGGATCTTCAAAGGATTCTCGCGAAGATCGAGCGGCTCGCCCTTGCCCCGGCAAGATTGTCCAAACTCGCCCTGCTCGATAGCTTCCTGATCGCCTTTTCCGTTAATGATTCCGCCTGTTCACTTGGCCCTCGATTGCAACGTCTCGCCACGCGCAAACCAACAGTTTGCGTTACAAATGTGCTATGATCCGACTCGAATGTCGTCTCCATTCAGCCTGCAAACTCCGGTCGCAGAACTCTACAAATACCGGCTCGCGCGCTCCGGGCAAATTCTCTCCCAAAGCTGGCCGCTCGAAATCGCCAGCCACCTGAAAAAGGACAATCCCGCCAATGCAACTGTAGAGGATTTGCTCGCTTACCTGCCGCTGCGTTACGAAGACCGTTCAAATCCAGCGCAGATACGCGACCTGATCTGACGGAATGGAGGCCTCGCTGGAACTGGTCGTCAAAGATGCGGGCTATCTGCAGGTTCGCAATCGACGTTCGTATGGAGCCAGCCTTTTCATTTCTGGAAATCGTCGCCACTGATCCGGGTCAGACGTGGGCGTCCGGTCGCGGTCGTGGTGGTTCGTTTCTGGCGCGCATGCGCGAGATATTCTTGACTATCGCTACAAGCGCTTCACGCGGCGCCCGGTTTGTCACCGTTCGGCCGCTGGGAACGCGACAAGCGCGCGCGGTAGTCATGTCCCTGCGATTGAACAAACCCCGCCGACGAACTCGAAGATGTTAGTGCCCCGCCCCGCGCAGGCTTCAGAACCAAACGATGACGCGAGGCGAACAATACTGATGAGGAGTCGCAGGGCGGCGAGACCAAAGCGGCAAAGTGACCGGGCTGCGGACGCCTCCGATACTGGCACGACCCAGCGCTCGCCGTTATCCACATCCGGACGCCGCGTTCCATCTATCGCAAGCTCGGCGAGTTTGCTTCAAAGTCGCGGTGCGCGAGATTGTTCCACGCGGTGCTTGCGCTGTTGCCCGACGACGCCTTCTCCGGCAAAACCCTGCCGGGCGAACTGCGCCAACGGCGGAAACTGATCGGGCGAGCCCAGGCGCTGCGCCAGATTCATTTCCCACCTGAAGACGACACCGCCTCGCGCTTTACGACCAGTCGCGGAGTCCGGCACATCTACGGCCGATCTTTGAAGATTTTTCTGGGTGGCGCTCGGGATCAGTCCTGGAAGCTGCGGCAAGACGCATAAAGGAGAATCCAGCAGCGCCAACATCAAAATTGATCAGGCGACCAAACTGCGCATCGGTACCGTGCTGCCCTTTAAAGTTGACTGAAGCGCGAACGCCGTACAGTCAGGGAAATATTCAGGGACCCGGAAGTCCGACGCGCCGATGAACCCGTTTGGTTCCAGGGCGACGTCGGCAGCGGCGGCAAAACGATCGTGGCGCCTCATCGCCATGCTTCGCCACCATGGAAAACGGCTGCCAGACCGCGCTGATGGCGCCGACCGAGAGTTCTTGCCGAACAGCATGCGCGCAACATTAAGCGACTGCTGGCGAAGTCACCCTACCGCGTCGAACTTCTGACTGGCTCGCTCTGCGCTGGAAAGAGAAAGCTTCAGGTGGCGCTGGCCGCTGCGAGATTCATGCCTGTAGCGGCACGCATGCGATCATCCAGGAAGCGGTCCCGTTCGAGAATCTGGCGCTCGCGGTTATTGACGAACAACACCGCTTCGGCGTGATGCAACGCGCCGAGTTGCGCGTCGCGGCTTTAATCCCGACGTGCTGGTAATTCGACTGTGACTCCGATCCCGCGCTTTCGCTGACCATGACCATTTACGGAAGACCTCGACGTTTCCATCATCGACGAACTGCCGCCGGGCCGCACGCCGATTGAACCAGCGTTTACGGAAGAGCAGCGCGGCTGAGGTGAAGGATCCTGATTTCGCGTGAGGTTCGCGCCGGTCGCCAGATTTATGCTGTCTATCCTGGTTGGAAGAGCTCGGAGGCTCGGATCTGGAAGACGCCACCCGAAGATACGAGCACCTGCGCAGATGCCGGCGTCTTCACGAAGTTTTCCGTCGACCTGATGCACGGAAAAAGAAGACCCGCTGACAAGTGGCAGCGTTGCGTCGGCTCGTCAGCCGGCGAGATTCAAATACTTGTTTCCACCACGGTGATCGAGGTCGGCGGCGGGATGTCCCGGAACGTGATCGGTGATGATCGTCGAACACGCTGAACGGCACTTGGGTCCTCGCAGCTTCATCAACTGCGCGGGTGGGTCCGGGCGCGGCGCCGTAGAAGAGCGATTATTGCGCTGGCTGACCTCGACAAGCAAACTGCGGTCGCCGTCGAACGACTGGGAATCATGGCCACAAACCAACGATGGTGGTTGTGAGCCATCGCCGAAAAGGATTTGAGTTGCGTGGGCCGGGGCTGGAGCTGCTGTGGGACAAGAACAGTCAGGTTTCGCCGAATCTCCGCGTCTGCCAAACATCGTGCGGGATCAGCAGTTCCTCGAAGGCGCGCGGAAGGAAGCCGAGTTCTATCTGGCTAAAGGCGAGCGGTCGCCCGAGACTCGCCGAAGCTGATCGAACGCGCCAGGTTCTGACGCCTCGCTTCGGCCTCGCTGCAGTGGGGTGATTTGTTATCCGCAGATTACACAGAGTACCCAGATTAAGAATTTGACAAGATAAGCAGGATGGTTTTGTTGAAATGTGAATCTGTGTAATCTGCGAAATCTGTAGGATAACTTCTTAGTTCGAATTAACTGTGCGAATCATTGCCGGAAAATTTCGCGGACGAAATCTGGACAGCCCGCCTTCCTCGAGGTGTGGCCGACGTCAGACCGTCTCCGCGAGACGCTTGTCCAACGTGCTGACGCCACGAATCGGAGGCACGCGTTTTCTCGATCTTTGTGCCGGTTCAGGAGCTGTCGGGATTTGAAGCTTTGTCTCGGGAGCTTGGTCACGCCACTTTCGTTGATAACTCACGGCAGATGTGCACCTTGATCAAGTCTAACCTGGGTCTTTGGGCATCGAGGAGGCCGAGAGCACCGTGATCGAGGCTGAAGCGCACGCCTATCTGTAACGCGTGATCGCGCCGACGCGCGGCGCTACTGGCTGCGTGGAATCGCGCCGCTCCCGGGGACATCGTCTACTTCGATCCGCCTTACGCAATTGATTACCCGCCCGTTCTTGAAAAGCGCTCAGGCACTCAGGTGTCCGAGCTGCTGAAGCGAAACCAGCATCGTCATTGTCGAGCATCTCAAGAAGAAAGACCTTCCGGAACAGCTTGCCGGCTTAAGTCCGGTATCCGAGTTCTCAAGCAGGGCGATTCGGCGCTGAGTTTCTACTGAAGTGGAATAACGCGATTCCGAGCGCTACTGCGCCGCGTCACTGAATCATTGCTAGAATTTCTTTATGCTCGTGCTCGGAATCGAAACCTCCTGCGATGAAACCGCTGCGGCGGGGTGCGCGATGGTCGCGAGATCGTGTCTTCCGTCATCGCCTCGCAAATCGAAACTCACGAACGCTTCGGCGGCGTAGTTCCGGAACTCGCTTCACGCGAACACCTCGACAAGATCGTTCCCATCGTTGACGAGGCTTTCGCCCAGCGCCAAAATGCAACCAGCAGGAGATCGACGGCATCGCGGTCACGGTTGGGCCAGGGCTGGTCGGCTCGTTGCTGGTGGGCGTGTCGGTACGCGAAGGCGATGGCTTTTGCGCTGCAAAAGCCGCTGGTCGGCGTGAATCACATCGAGGGCCACGTTTATTCCGTGGCGTTTCGGCAATCCGCCGGTCGAGTATCCGGCGCTGGCGCCTGATTGTTTCCGGCGGTCACAGCAATCTGTTTTTGGTTCCCGAGCCCGGCAAGATACAAAGTGCTCGCACGCACGCGCGACGACGCGGCCGGGCGAAGCATTCGACAAGGTGGCCAAGATGATGGGACTCGGCTATCCAGGCGGGCCGATCATCGAGCGGCTGGCGCGCGAGGGCAATCCGCGCGCGGTGAAGTTTTCCACTGCCGCGCATGGGTGACGGCTCGCCGGATTTCAGTTTCAGTGGACTCAAAACCGCCGTCACTAAACACGTGCGCGAAACCGGAATGCAAGCCGGTGACAAACGGCGAGGAGCCGTCGCAGGCTATCAAGGATCTGGCGGCTAGTTTTCAGAGCGTGGTGGTGCGTTCACTGGTGGGAACCACTGAGCGCGTCGCGGCAGAGTATGATCCGAAGACATTGATCGTCGCCGGCGGCGTCGCCTGCAACGGCGCCTTGCGCGAAGCGTCGCAGGCAGCGGCGACGCGCCTCGGTATTCCGGCTTACTTCCCTTCGCCGTCATCTCTCGACCGACAACGCGGCGATGATCGCGGCGGCGGGAACCGTGAAACTCAGGCAGGCGAACGCGCCGGTTTCGATCTGAATGCCGACGTCACGCTGCGAGCTGCAAAATGTGGACAACAGAAGAAGACGCGCTGAGGAAAGCGAAGCAGTGCGTTACCGACTTATAACGAGCTTCGAAATGACCGGGAACGCGCATCGCGAGCTGAAATTCGTCGAGAAAGAGGCGTGGCTAATGCCCGCCTCTAAGTCCAAACGTTTCATCTGCTGCTGTTCGCTGTTTAGCTGCTTGCTGTAGTTACGTCTGTGTGGTCTCGGCACGCGAGACCGGGGTGGGCCTTATCAACCCTCGATGACGCTCGCAGCGCTCACCGCCTTTTCTCATACGCGGCGATGGTCGCGATGTTGCGTTTCTCCAGAGCAGTTCAACTGCAGCGTCGGTAAATTCGGGGTTCGCTTTGTACCAGGCAAAGCTTTCGAAGTAAGTCTGAAACCACGGCTCCTTGGTGAACACCTTGCCGCGGCGCGCATAAATCTCCTGCCGCATCTTGACGGCATCTTCGACAAACAAACCCTCGAGCAGCGTGCGCGTGACCGGCTTACTGCTGAGTTCGTCGTGGATCTTCTTCTCGTAGGCCGACGATGGTCTCAACGTTCTGCTTGTCGGGTCCGGTCAGTTCTTCATCCTTAAAGCTTTCATTCGGCTGGTACCACGGCTGGCTGAAAAAGTACTGCGAGAGCCAAACCGCCTGAAACTGGCGGCCGTGCCGCGCGTAGATCTCGTTTCGCAGCAAGCGCAGCTCGTTCAGGCTCAAGCCGTGGAGCATCTGGGCCGAGATCAACTTGTCCTCGAACAGTTCCATATCGCCGGGCGCCAGTGCCAGCTTGCGCGCTTTCTTCTGCGCCGCCTCGATGGTTGGCAAGTTTTTCTGTTCGATTCGCGGACAGCTGATTGCGGATCGTACTTGTCGGCGGGTTTGTACCAGTAGCGCTCGTCAAAGTACTGCTGCAGCCATGGCTCGCTGAAACGCTGGCCGTGGATCGCCTCCACCTCCGCGCAGCACGCGCCACTCGGCGCCGCTGTGGGTCCCCAGCTTCCGCGCCGTCAACGTACGCGTACGCCAGTAGCGCATGTCGCCCGGTTGGACCGGTCTCGTGTTTGCTCGCCTCGGCATCTCGAATCAGATCGAGGTTGCGGTTCTCCGTGTCGTGCTGAGCATCGAGTTTTGAAAGCCGGCCGCAGGTTTGTACCAATCCTGCGCGGTCAGGTAGGTCGCGATTTCCGCGTCCTTGAAGATGCGGCCATGACGGCCGAAAACAATCCCGCGCATCAGCTTCAAATCTTCGAGCGGCACCGGGGCGAGGTCAGCCTGGCTTCAGCGCGGATTTCGCAAAATCGAAGTTCTGCCAGCGCTGCAGGCTGTCTTGTGCCTGCGCCGGGAACGAAGCTGCGATCAGAAGAACAGCCAACAGGAAGAGCTGGAAGCGAGCTTGGGGGAAGGGCTTCATAACGGGCTCCGTAGATTTGGGGATGGCAGTCAGGTACGAATAATAGACACTAAAGGCACTTGCGCGGTTCCCGCTCAGCCGAAAATATCGCGCACCTTGTCTACCAGGCCTTTGTCTTCCAGGTCCTGGTTCTCAACTCACGGCGAGTTGTTCGAGCAGCTTGCGCTGCTCGCGCGTCAACGACGTCGGGGTAACGACGCTCGCGGCAACATACAGATCACCGCGGCCGCGGCCGCCAAGCACGGGCATCCCTTTGCCCTTGATGCGAATGATGGTTCCGGTTTGCGTTCCCGAGGGAATTTTGACCTTCTCTTCGCCTTCGAGGGTGGCCACGAAAACGTCAGCTCCGAGCGCCGCCTGGGTGAACGTCAGCGGCAGTGGAGCGTAGAGATTGTGCCCTTGTCGCTCAAAGCGCTCGTGCACGGCCAGATGGATAACAACGTAGAGATCACCCGTTGGGCCGCCTTGCGTGCCGGCCTCTCCTTCACCCTGCATCGCGCAGACGCGAGCCCGTTTCGACGCCCGCGGGAATCTTGACTTCCATCTGCTTCTCGCGTTCGATGCGCCCCGCGCCACGACAGTCAGTGCACGGGTTTTTGACCACTCGGCCGGCACCGCGGCAAGGCTGGCAGGTGCGGGCCACTGAAAAGAAACCCTGCTGATAACGGACCTGTCCGGTGCCGCCACAGTTGCTGCAATTTTCCGGTTGGGTACCCGGTGCGGCGCCGTTTCCTTTGCAGGTTTCGCAGGTTTCGAGCCGCGGAATGCGCAGCTGTGCGGTCATGCCGTGGTAGGCCTCCTCGAGCGTAATCTCCAGGTCGTAACGCAGATCGGCGCCCGCGTTGCGCAGCGCTCCGGCGTCCGCTCGAGCGGCCGCCGCCAAAAACATCGCTGAAACCAAACAGATCGCCCAGGATGTCTTCTATGCCGCCGAAGCCGGGCGCGCCCCAACTCTGTCCAGCGCCGCTCGAAACGCCGGCGTGCCCGAAGCGATCGTAGCGCTGACGTTGATCGGCGTCCGCCAGCACACCGTAAGCTTCCGCAGCTTCTTTGAATTTTTCTTCGCTGCGCTGCATCGCCTGGATTCTTGTCCGGGTGATAACGAACCGCCAGCCGGCGATAAGCGCTTTTATTTCTGGTGTCAGTAGCGGTGCGGCTAACCCCCAGCACCTCGTAATAATCTCGTTTACTCATTCAGACTTTCTTAAAACCCTCTTCTCGATATTTATTAGTGGATCACTTAGAACTTTGTAAAATCACTCGGCGGCTTGTCCGTCCCACTCTGCGCCTGACTCGGGATTCATCATGATCGCGGTAAGCTGGCTGGCGACCCGCTCGAGCGCAGTCAGGGCCTTGTCGATAAGATCGCGTGATTCGGCAGAGGTGGCGGCGTCGGCTTCCTTGATTACGCGGTCGGCGATGTCCTGATCGTTTGGAGAAAGCATCCCGCCAAATTTGGCATACGACTTTTGCGTATTGCGCAGCAAGCGAGTCCAGCTTGTTACGCAGGACTACGACCTCCTTAGCGGTGCGATCGCTATCAGCATAGCCTTCCGCCTCGGCGATCAGGCGCTGGATTTCGTCAGGCGCGAGTCCGGAGGTCGGCGTGATGCGCATCTGCTGCTCGCGTCCGGTCGTCTTGTCCTGCGCCGATACCGAGACGATGCCGCTGGCATCAACCTCAAACGAAACGTCGATTTGGGGTACGCCGCGCGGACTCGGCGGAATGCCCACCAACTCAAATTTTCCGAGCGAAGCGATTGCCGCTCAGCCACTTCGCGCTCGCCCTGCAAAATGTGGATTTCAACCGATGTTTGATTGTCGACCACGGTTGTAAACGTCAAACTGTTGCGCAAGCGGAATCGTTGAATTGCGATCGATAATCTTGGTAAACAATCCGCCGCGTGTTTCCAGCCCGAGACTGAGCGGCAACACGTCGAGCAGCACGATATCTTTGACTTCGCCGGTCAAGCACGCCGCCCTGGATCGCGGCGCCCATCGCGACCAACTTCGTCGGGATTGATTTCCGCCGACGGCTTCTTGCCGAAAATTTTCTCCACCGTGCGTTCGACGATTGGTGAACGCGTCTGTCCGCCCACCAGAATCACTTTGTCGATGTCCTCGGGCTGCAGCTTCGCATCCTGGAGCGCCTTGCGACACGGCTCGATGGTCTGTTCGATCAAATCGACGATTAGACCTTCAAACTCGGTCCGGGTCAGCGCCTTGTTGAAATGCTTGGGTCCGGTGGCGTCGGCGGCGATGAACGGCAGATTGATGTTGGTCTCGGTGGTTGACGAAAGTTCACACTTCGCGCGCTCGGCCACTTCCTTCAGGCGCTGCAGCGCCAAACGGTCTTTACGCAGATCGATTCCGGTGTCGGTCAAAACTGGTCGGCCATCCAGTTCATGATCCGCTCATCCAGGTCTTCGCCGCCGAGAAACGTGTTGCCCGAAGTCGAGAGAGTACCTCGAAGACGCCGTCGCTCATCTCAGAGAATCGAAATATCAAACGTGCCACCGCCGAGGTCGTAAACGGCGATGCGCTCGACACTAACCTTCCCAAGCCGTAGGCCAGCGCGGCAGCGGTTGGTTCGTTAATAATTCTTTCAATCGTCAGCCCGGCAATTTTGCCGGCGTCTTTGGTAGCCTGACGCTGCGTGTCGTCAAAATACGCCGGCACAGTGATGATCGGCGTCCGTTACCGGCTCGCCGAGAAACTCTCTCCGCCAGCGGCTTTCAGGCGCTGCAGCACGATGCCGGACAACTCAGGCGGACTGTAGCTGCGACCCTGAACGCGCACGCGCGCGTCACCGTTCGGCGAGTCGACAATCTCAAACGCCGAAGTCTCGCGCATCCGCTGGACCTCGGGTGACTTGAATTTGCGGCCGATCAGTCGCTTGACGGCGTAAACCGTATTGGCGGCGTTGGTCACCGCCTGGCGTTTGGCGATCTGCCCTACCAGGCGCTCGCCTTTGTCAGTGAAACCGACCACGCTGGGCGTCGTTCGGCCGCCCTCCTTGTTGGGCACGATCTGAACCGCCCCGCCTTCCAGCACGGAAACGCAGCAGTTGGTCGTACCCAAATCTATTCCGATCGTTTTTCCCATTAATTAGCTCCCTAACGTGTTGGGGTTAGGAGTGCGCCTGGATCACTGCTTGACCGCTACCTTCACGAGCGCCGGACGAATCAACTTATTGCCCACCCTGAACCCGCGAACGATCTCCTGAATCACCGTGTCAGGCTCGTAGTCGTCAGTGGGTTCGGTAACGACCGCTTCGTGAAGATGTGGATCAAACTTTTCCCCTTCAGCCAAAATCGCCTTGACTCCCAGCGCATCGAGGACGCCGTAGAGCTGCTTGTAAATCAGATCCACGCCACTCAGGAAATGCCGAAATTCATCTGACTCGCTGGCTTCTATTGAAGCCTCTGTGTCCAGGCCTCGCTTCAGATTATCGAGCACCGGCAACAGTTTGCCGGCGAGGTCTGCCACCACGCGGTCGTAAGTTTCGGAGCGTTCGCGCTCCATCCGCTTGCGATAGTTTTCGAAATCCGCCTGGCGACGCGCTCAAACTCTCTTTCAGTTCCTTAACTTCGCCTTCGAGCCGCTTTAGCTCGGCCCTGGACGCAACTGAGTTCCGCAACCTCAGGTCCGCCGCCGATTTTCAGCGGCGGTTCGCGAAACAACGTCTGCGTCGGGAAAAATATCCAGCTCGAGGTAACATCTGCCTCAGGGAAAATAGCTACTTCGGACGAAACATCCTCCTCCAGAGCAATCTCAACCTCGGGAGACGATCTGAATCTCCGGCTCGTCCTCAACAAACTCCAGGGCCGTTGCGTTGGCCTCGCTGTCTGAAACCCCGTTGTTCATCAAGTCCTGATCCTCATCTGACACGGACCCGTCACTCGATTCGGAAGCTGAAGAGTTGGAAACAGTCTCTTTGTCAGAATCCGGAAAGTTGATCGGGATGCGCGTCGACCTGTCACCTTTTTTCTCGAAAGCCATTAGATAATGTGGACGTCAACGTTTTGGAGGAACCGACTGGCCCCGCAGGTTGTCCTGATCACGGTCAAACGCTGGCCTCTTCGTTAAGCCGGCGCTCAATCACCCGCGCCATGTAGTTTACCATAGCCATAATGCGGGAATACTCAATCCTCATCGGGCCAACCACACCGAGCGTGCCGAGCTGTTCGTTTGAACCAAGCCGGTATGGCGCGCTGATCAGAGTGCAGGTTCGCATGCGATGAGCTGGGATGTTCCCGGCCAATGACCACGTGAACATCTCCCGGCGTCGCCGGCTGCTCGCGAGCAACGCACTCATTCAAAATCTTGATCAGGCGTGACTTCTCTTCAAAGGTGCGAAACAGCTCGCGCATCCGGTCGAAGTCAACGAAGTCAGGTTTACTGAGGATATTCGAGGCGCCATCGACGTAGACGTCGCCGCTCGCAGATTCTTCGCCTTCCAGACTCATATCGCAAAGCAGGATCGCGTTCCTGAGCAAGCGGTCGTACAGCGCTTTCTCCTCGCCTCATCAGTTCCAGAATCTCGGCTCTGATCGCCACCAGGCTCTTGCCGCCAAACTCAGTATTCAGGTAGCGGGCGGTTTGCTCCAGCTCCTCCTGGGTGATGTTGTCGTCCAGGCGAATGATCTTGTTGTGAATGATGTTTGAGGTTGTTACCAACACAACCAGAATGCGCTTGTCGGAAAGCTGAACAAACTCGATATGACTGAGACGGTTTTCGGCTATTGAGGGGAAACCACTATGCCGACGTTCTCGGTGAGCTCTGAAAGCGCGTGCGACATCTTTTCCATCAAGCGGTCGGAGGAAGTAGCTGAGTCAACTCCGCTGGAGGTGAAAACGCGATCAATGGCCCGCAAGTCGGCGCGGAGAGCCGAGCCTCTTCGAGGATGTTGTCAACGTAGTAGCGATAACCCTTGATCGGTCGGCACACGACCGGCAGAGGTGTGCGGTTGTTCTACCAGGCCAGCCTCTTCAAGCTCACCCATTACGTTCCTGATCGTGGCTGAGCTCCAACCGGGACTGTTGGAGAACCGATCCGCGAGCACGAGCGAACCCACCGCGTCGCCGGTGACCAGATGCTCCTTGATCACCGCGGCCAGCACCGCTTGGGCGCGCGCGTCGGGACTGTTCTTTTCCGCGGATTGGAGGGTTGAAGTTCGACGAGGCATCAAATGCTCTGTTATCTACCGATTCGTGTTGTTAACTAAAGCCTGAAACCAGGGTTCCAAGCGGGAAACTCTCGCAGTTTAGCTAAGTATTTAGCTTTCCGCAGTATAAAGAATGATTAGTCACCCTGCAAATATTCGCATCTCGGTTTCAAGGGGTACTTCGTACGTCGTCATCCCATTAGCACCGTGACTTCAGCCGGGCGATTGATACGAAAGCTGAAAGAACCGCTTAAACGGTTTCCGGTTGCTTGAGCCGAAGATTCACCAGGCTGAAGCCACGGTGCTAATGACGTCGACTTAGTTAGAAGGCATTCAATGATGACTCATGCAGGGCGCTGGATTTAGCCGGTTTTTCGGGTGTTTTTTGCCCAATCCGGGATCAATTGACGCTCGGCGAGAGTTCTCCGTAATATGAGGGCGCAACGGAAGGCTATCAGCAGCCGCAGCTCCTCGGGTCTTTAGCCAGAGCCGAGGAGCGACACGGGTTCCTCCTCTCTTCCAGCGTATTGATCAAAAGCAGCGACCAGACGGTGAACGGCAACACAACGAAGGCAGCGAATTTGTCAGGAGTAATGGGCGATGACTGAGGTGAAGAAGTTTTTCATGGATGCTTTTCACCACCTGGGCAGCAGTCGTGGGCATTCCGGTGATTGACGTCCGCTTTTATCCATACGCCGGTTTACGCCACACGATCAGGCTGCGTTCAGGACAAGTCTATGTGCGCTTGTCCGACATCTGCCGGGACAGTCCGCCGGAGGTCATGCGGGCCCCTGGCCTTCGTGCTCGTGGCGAGGTTGCTCGGGAAGAAAATTCCCGCCGTTCACGACCGCACCTATCGCGAGTATTCCTTGACTCCGGAAGTGATGCGCTCGTCCGACATTGCCCGGCGACGCCGCGGCGGAAAATGATTTCCAGCGCCCGCGGCCACGTCTACGACCTCGAAAAGATGTTTTCCAAATTGAATCGCCGGTACTTCGATTCGAGTTTGGAGAAACCGACGCTTACGTGGTCGCAACGGAAAACGCGCAGCATTCTCGGTCACCACGATCGCGTGTACGAGACGATTACGATCAGCAAGTCGCTTGATTCAACGCAGGTGCCGGAATGGTTCGTGGAGTTTATTCTTTATCACGAGATGCTTCATATTAAGCACGCTGCCGCGCATGATTAATGGCCGCCGCTATTACCACACCGCGGCGTTTCGGCTGGATGAACGGCGCTTTGCTAAATACGAAGAGGCGCAGCGCTGGCTCGATCAGGTCGCTCGCCAGCGTCGCGTGCCGAGGCTCGCGCGGCGTGATTTTGCAGGATCTGATATTGGAACCTTCTTATAGGTAGGGCGTTTACACAAACGAGGTAGGTGGGCTCCTCAAAAAGGGCGGCTGATCCGGGGACAAGTTTCCCAGTGAAGCCGCCTTTTACTTGTGCTTAATCCCATCCGGGAAGACTAGACGAACATATTATGCCCCGACCAATTCTTGGTTTTTGCATTGTTATCATCGGGCTGCTAATAGCGATTCTAAACAAGGTGCTTGCGGAAACGGCCATCGAAATAAACACGCGGCTGTCAAATTGGTCGCAGCCTTCCGTCGGGTTGGCTCGGGTCATGCTCGTTATTGGTGGGCTGGTGTTCAGCCTGGTAGGTTTGCTGGTTTTGCTTGGGCTGATGAATTGATCTGACCGAAGTGGTTGCAGCAATTTAGCGCTCTGTTGAGGTTCTGAGCTGCTTCGTCGAGGTTCTGAGCTGCTTCGTTGAGGTTCTGAGCTGCTTCGTTGAGGTTCATGAGCTGCTTCGTCGAGGGTTCTGAGCTGCTTCGTTCGAGGGTTCTGAGCTGCTTCGTTGAGGGTTCTGAGGCTGCGTTCGTCGAGGTTCTGAGCTGCTTCGTCGAGGTTCTGAGCTGCTTCGTCGAGTTCTGAGCTGCTTCGTTGAGGTACTTTACCTCTCCGTTGAGGTGCTGGGCCTCTCAGCGTTGAGGCAATTACCTCAACTGGTTTGTGCGCAACCCACGCATTGGCCGGAGTTATGATTTTGGGACCCGGCATCGTCGCCGCGGCGGTAGATCGTCGCACATGTGCATGATCTCGTCCCATTCGGCGAGTTTTGCCGGGTTGTCGCGAAACGTGCCGCGCATCAATGGATCCAATTCTTTCTGGATTTCCTCGCCTTCCCGAAGGAGTTCTTTGATCCGGGGATGGGTCGGTTCATCGTTGCCGCTGGAAACTCCTTATCAAGCCTGGCGATTTCTTCGCAGACGTAGCGCATCCTGCTGAACAGATTTTCATGTTTCATGGCCAGCCTCTCCTGACTTCAATCCCGAGCGCCGACATTCTAGCTGACTTTTTTTGTAGGGGCGGCACTCCGTGCGCCGCCCCGTCTCGGGCAGCGAACAGGGGTGGCCACGGAGTGCCACCCCTACAGATTAGGACACCACCTGTTATAGTCCCGGCTGGACAATAATCACGCCGACTCGCTAGACTACCCGTTCCCAAATCACACGGAATTCCTGTCGGTGAGTATTCGGGACCAAACATTAGGCTTGCGTATCAAACAGACTATTTAGACGGAGACTGAAGTAATTCTATGGCAATTCAAGCGACTCAAATTCGGCGTGGCATGATGATTCTATTCGAGGGTCAACCTTGCAAGGTCATGGAATTCAGGCACCACACTCCCGGCAACCTGCGCGCGATGGTGCAGGCCAAACTGCGGAACATCAAAACCGGTTCGTCTTTTGAACACCGGTTCCGTTCGGCGGACACGGTGGAGCGCGCCATCATGGAACAGCATGAAATGGAATTCATGTACTCAGACGGCTCACACCACCATTTCATGAACACGGAAAACTACGAGCAGGTCGCCCCTCAGCGGCGAAGAATTGGGCGACGCGGCGCAGTGGTTGACGCCGGGACTGAAGATTCAGGCGGAGTTTTACGAGGGGGCGCCGATTGGCATTGACCTGCCACCGTCGATGGAACTGACCGTCACGCGCACCGAGCCAACGATGAAGGGCGCAACCGTTTCCAACGTTAACAAACCTGCCCTGCTGGAAAATGGCGTGACGGTTACCGTGCCGCCGTTCGTCAACGAAGGCGACCGTATTCGCGTCGATCCCACCGAAGGCCGCTATATTGAACGGGCGAAGTAGTAGGACGGGCATTCCTGCCTGTCGCCTGCTTAGCTCGAAGGGCCGAGTAAGGCTGAGCGTGTCAAAACCAGATTTTTCCATTTGTCATTTCACATTTCTCATTTGTCATCGCAGAGCCAAACCGAGTATGCAGAAATCCGTAACAGACCAGCTCGCGCGCAGTTCGCTCCCAAGTGACAAATGACAAATGTGAAATGACAGATGAGAAAATCTCCTTCTTGATCTCAACGCACGTCGCTCTCGCTGGAGATGACAGGCAGGGATGCCTGTCCTACATATGTACTTCATCTACAGTCTTCTGCTTGGTCTCGCCTTTCTGATCCTGCTGCCCCGCTTTCTTCTCGACGCATTTTCGTCATGGCAAGTATGTCGCCGGCTTTCGCGAGCGCTTCGGCGCGCTGTCTCCCATTGCCAGAGAAGGCCGTCCCGTTGTTTGGATCCACTGCGTCTCCGTGGGTGAAGCACAAGCCGCCCGGCCTCTGGTGCAAGGCATCAGAAAGCGATTTCCCGAAACCCTGATTGCCATCTCCACCATCACTGTCACTGGCCAAAATCTGGCGCGCGAAATTTTCAAGCGATGACGCGCGCGAAGGTTTTTTACTTCCCTTTCGATTGGCGCTGGGTAGTTCGTCGCACTCTAAACGCAATCAATCCCGCCACGGTTGTGGTGATGGAAACCGAACTCTGGCCCGGTTTTCTTCGAGAATGCAGACGGCAGCAGATTCCTGTCGCCCTTGTTAACGGCCGCTTGTCGGAGCAGTCTTTCCGGCGCTATCGCCTGATCAGGGGTTTCATGCGGAGCGTTCTAAAGTCGCTGAACGTGGCGGTAATGCAAACCGAGGCGGATGCCGAACGCCTGTGCGCGCTCGGGATGGACCCCGGCAAAACTATCATTTCCGGCAGCTTGAAATTCGACGCCGGCAGCACGTCTGCCACCGATTCAGTTGACCGCGGAGTTTCGTCAACGGTTTTGGGCTGACTAACGAACGTCCTCTGATTCTCGCCGCCAGCACTCACGCGCCGGAAGAGCGCATAGTCCTGGATGCCTTTAAGCAAATCGTTTCCAACTCCGGAACCCGGCCGCGATTGATGCTCGTACCGCGTCATCCCGAGCGCTTTGCGGAAGTGGCTGCTTTGATCGAAGGGTCAGGACTCCGCTGGGCTCGCCGCGGCGCCGCTCGGAATCCTGACGACGCACAATGCGAAGTTATCCTGCTCGACAGCATCGGCGAACTCAGATCTGTCTACCCGCTGGCGGAGATTGTTTTCGTCGGCGGCAGCATCGCTCAAACAGGTGGCCATAACATAATCGAACCGGCAACCGCCGGCGCTGCCGTGGTTACCGGCGCCCACACGTTTAATTTTCAGATGATCGTGGAAACGTTCCTGAAAGCCGGCGCGATTGTTCAGTTACCGCCCCTGCCAAATTTGGCTGATTCGGAAGCAACACTGGAGTTGGCAAATGCAATTTCCGAGCTGTTAGCAGATCCGGCCAGACGTCTCCGAACTTGGCGCGCGCGCGCGCAATTGGTCAACGAGAATCGTGGCGCCACTGAGCGTACGATCCAATCCCTGACCCCGATTCTCCAACAGCCCGCAAACGTCATCGATCCTGCCGGTTCATTGAGCTGCGACGCTGCGCGCCAATCGCATGAAGTCGTCAACGATACTGTTGCCTCTCAGCGCAATCTACGCCGGCATTACCAGCGCTCGGCTGACCGCCTACCGGCGCGGCTGGTTTTCCGTCGCAAAATTGCCGGTGCCGGTTATCAGCATTGGCAACCTGACAACCGGTGGCACTGGCAAGAACACCATTGGTGGAATGGGTTTGCCGCGCGCTGGCGAATAGCGTAGCTGAAGGTGGGGGAAGCGGGAAAAGAGTCTGCGTTCTGACGCGAGGTTACGGTCGGGAGAATCCGAAAACACAGGTCGTTGTCTCGGACGGCAGGCAATTACTCGCCGACGAACGAGCCGCCGGAGACGAACCTGCTCTGCTCGCCAAAAACCTTCTGGGCATCGCCGCCGTCATTGCCAACCCCAATCGAGTAGCAGCCGGCGAGTGGGCCATCGAGAACCTGGACACGGAAGTCTTTGTGCTCGACGACGGCTTTCAACACCTGCGCCTGGCACGCGATCTCGATATCGTGACTATCGATGCGACTAATCCCTGGGGCGGCGGCAGCCTGCTGCCTTATGGACGCTTGCGAGAGAGTCGCACCGGGTTGTCGCGAGCCGATTGCGTGGTCATCACGAGAGCCGACCAGGCGAAGGACCTGGATTCGACCAGGGCGGCAATCAGTAAACTCGTCGGCCCGGCGCCGATTCTTACTTCACGCATGGTGACTTCACGAGTAGGTCGTCTTGATGGCTGAACGCCGAGGAATCCAGCGACTTGAGTTCACAGTCCGTCGCTGCTGTCTGCGGCGTGGGAAACCCCGAGTCGTTTTTCACACATTTGCGTCGCGAAGGATGTACGCCCGTCTTCACCCGCGCGTTTGCCGACCATCATGATTACAACCAGTCAGAACTTGATGCGCTGGTTGAAGCGGCGCGTGCGCGAGGCGCCCAGGCGCTGGTAACCACAGCTAAAGACGCGATCAAGCTCTCGGCCCTGGAAGTGAGACTTCCTGCTACGTTCTCGAGATTCAGATCTCAATCGATGACGAAGATCAACTCGTCGAACTGCTCGAAGCAAGTCCAACGTCCAAAGTCCAACGTCCAACGTCCGCTAGGTCAGCCCCAGTGTGTAACCTTCGGATTGAGTCTGGCGCGGCGTTCGGACGCAAGCTAACTTGTACTCTGAACTGCAACCGAAGGGACTTTGGACGTTGGACCTGGACTTTGGACTAGCGGTTTCCAGGTGGTGTTGCGTTTGGTCGCAGGTTGTGTCGGCTTAGCCACGGGAGTCCTGGTCGCCGTGGGCGCGGGCGGCGGAGGCGGTTCTTCCTCGACCGACTTGCTGGGTGACGGCAGCGGCGCGTTCTTCCGGTTTGAGTTCTCGTTCGTATTTGTATTCTGGTTGTCGCCCGGGGTTACGCCACCGATGTCGATAGGAGTCTCACCGGGCGCAGGCGAGGCGGTGGCATTCGGGTTGATGTTTGCATTGGCGGGTTGGTCGATTGTGCCACCGGCAGGATGCCTGCTTCGATGAGCACTTCCACGCAATCGAACTGAAGCGCTT